>Ga0315913_1007199_pt1 | contig 13398 bp, 10 predicted proteins | sample MpolsnodulesMG_FD_207736 | JGI IMG/M metagenome (GOLD analysis project Ga0315913, IMG submission 207736) | Medicago polymorpha root nodule microbial communities from Los Angeles, California, United States - small nodules | ecosystem: Host-associated > Plants > Roots > Nodule | place: USA... | reverse complement strand
GTATTGGACAGATGATGGACTTGGTTTTTATGAGGGTCTTCTAGTAAGTCCTTTTAATCACATTTAAGATTTTGTTGTAAATTTCAATATTGATACTCCCTTCGATTCTTTTTACAAGAAACAATTTTCTTGTGTAGTTAGCTGAGGACGTTAATGCAACGCCAATATGGGTTTTTAACAACGGTATATTTTACATTTATTGCCATATACTACTATGGGTTGGTTTTTTTAGCCACAATTTCTTTAATGTGCTTTTTATGTGTGTTTGATTTTACTATACAGGCATCAGCCATACCGATGAAATTGATACAAAAGACATCCAACCTTTTGTGCAAGTATATTTTCCTACTCTTGTTTTTTCTATTCTTTTTGAAACAATGGTATATTCAATTTTTGCATACCTGAATTTGTAGGAAGCACTTGATGGTATTGAGTTTGCTAGAGGTCCATCCTCTTCAAGATGGGGATCCCTTAGAGCATCTATGGGACACCCAGAACCTTTTGTCCTAAAATATGTTGCTATTGGTAACGAAGATTGTGGGCTGAAAAATTACCTTGGTATTCTCACTCAATTCCTTTTTATCCGACTTAGTATTATTTAATTTCCTTCCTCTTCTAATATTTTTGCTCTCAAATTTATCTCTTTTAAAACTTATAACTTAATATAATTTAACTCATGGGATTATATTTTAGTATTAAGAACCAATTTCTTGTATAAAATAATTTTTTTTACTTGTGACTTCGTGCTAGACTACTTTTCTTCAACAACTAATTCTTATGTTTAAGAACCTTGTAAATAACTATGGTTAGAGATGCTCATAGTTTTATGTTGATGACCAATTTGTTTATTTTTTTCCCAATATTTGTTAAGTGATGAATAAATGATTTTTTTTAATCTAACCCTATTTTTAATTTTCTTTATTGATTAGGAAATTACCTAGTCTTCCACAAAGAAATACGGAAATTTTATCCAGATATTCAAATGATTTCAAATTGTGATGCTAGTCGGAAACCGTTAGATCATCCAGCTGATCTGTATGATTATCATGTAAATATCCTACTCTCGGTCCTAAAAAAATTATAAACTTAATAGTTAATATGTATTTAATTTGGTTTCCAATTTTTACATTAATCTTTCTCATACTCAATTTTTTTTTTACCAGATTTATCCTGCAGATGATGTTCATATGATGTTTACTAATGCTGAAGTTTTTGATCACACGCCACGCAATGGACCAAAGGTTTCGTATTCATGCTCATGCAGCTCTCTTTTTGTATCAAACTATTTGTTTATATTGTGTAAGAATTTGGTTGTTGAATTAATGCTTGTGAAATTGGAATGTCGTATATATAGGCTTTTGTGAGTGAGTATGCTCTAATAGGAGCCAACATAGCTAGGCACGGAACCCTTATAGGTGGTGTATCTGAAGCTGGATTCCTTATTGGACTAGAAAGAAACAGGTCAGACTACACCTTTCTATTGATCCTTGCGATGCAAGCTTTCAATCTTGCTTTCATACTCACCATTATATTTTTCCATTTCTAATGCAGTGATCATGTTGCAATGGCTGCTTATGCACCACTTTTTGTAAACGCGAATGACAGAGTGTATGTCTTTCAATTTCCTCTTAAGTGTCTTAAAACATCGTATTTATGAGTTAAGTAAAATTGTTATTGCATAATGATAAAATTGAGATGTGCAATTTTTGTAGATGGAATCCAGATGCAATTGTCTTTAGCAGCAATCAAGTTTATGGGACTCCTAGCTATTGGGTGACATATTTGTTTAGAGAGTCAACTGGAGCAACATTTCTCAACTCAACACTTCAAACAACAGATCCCGGAACATTGGCTGCATCTGCAATTCTTGTCAAAGATCCTCAAAATAAAAATACTTACTTAAAAATAAAGGTAACAAATTCATACTCTTTATTATAGTTATCTGTTAATTTGTTGTCCTAAAGAGTTATATTATACATATGTACAATTTATACAAGAAAACTAGGTTTTTTTTAAGAAGGGAGAAAACTAGGTCTTGTTTGTATGAACATGTCTTAAACAACCACCTATTTCCATAAATTCTCTCAAACTCAAATAAATAAGTTTAAATAAGTTAGCTTAAATGCGCTCTTAGTATACGCTTTGTACATTTGTCTTAATAGATTTCCTACTTGTCAATTGTTACAATGAACTATTGTCTCATGATGCTACAATGCAATTGATTTCGCAGATTGCAAACATGCGGAAAACCCAAGTGGATCTCAAGATTTCTATTCATGGTTTTGCAAGCAAAAACCTAAAAGGCTCAACAAAGACTGTTCTCACTGGAAATGAACTTGATGAGAATTCCTTCGCAGAACCAAAAAAGGTTAATATATTTCCTTTATTATATATTTGTTACATAAATAAAAAGACTAGTGCATGGATCTAATATCTAGTTATGTTTGTTTATGTATGCAGATAGCACCACAAACAAGTCCACTTCAGAATCCTGGCAATGAGATGAATGTCATAGTCCCTCCAATTTCATTAACAGTACTTGATATGTTTTGACAATGGTGTTTATAAATTGTACCTAAATAATAGGGAAGTGATAATGTCCTTGAGATATAAATAAACAGAGAATAAGGGTTGAATCTGTTGGAGTAATATTCTCATAGTTTGTTACCTTACTCTGTTTTCAAATTCAAATTGTAAATCATATTCTCATATTGATGTACTTTGAAATTTCATCAATGAATTGAATCATTTATATTTATCTTATCATCCTTTTAATTTGTTTAATCGCAAATTGATCCCATGAAAGTGGTATTTTTCTTCTGTACGAGAGCAAATGAGTGAAGCGCTAATTTAGAAGGTAACCACGTGTACTACAATGTTTCATATTTAATTAAATTGGTTTGATACTTTTGAAATTATAAAATATAATGGCTTGGACTAATTTAAAATAAGATGAGAGTAATATTAGTAGATGAAGTCAAATTATAAATAAAAGAAAAATAAATATTTTTCCAATAAAAATATCTCCCTTATTTCTAACTTAAAATTATGAGGCATGGTATATTTGAAACTTTTGAAATATATCATAACAAGAGGTGATAATGCTATGCAATGTTACAAGCTCAAGAGGAATCTGCGTAAGCCACCATAATCCACTGCGAATGTTGTCCAAATCAGTACTCCTTCTTCGAAATGACTCTTTGATTCTGGAGCATCTCACCATATTACACTTGTTTCAATTAGTTGCATGTTGCCAATGGTAATAAACTTCATATATCTCATTTCGGATGTATCATTATTCCTACTAATCGGAAACCTCTAAAATTATTGAATGTCTTGTGTGTCCTTAAAGTCACATAAAATTTAGTTTCAGTTTCACAATTATGTGAATCTAACAATGTGTCTATTGAATTTTTTTCGTTGGCATTTTGAGGTAAAGGATATGAGCACGGGGAACGTTATGTTGCGCGTGCGGGTTGAATGATGGAAATGTCTATAAACTCCCTTCCTTTCACTCACCTCAGTCTTTCCATTGTGCTTGGCCATCCAACATCTCGCACTCCCACATGGGTTTTCATGGGCAATCTTCCAAATGCTTTCTTTGTTTAGAAAATAAAATCCACAAGCTTCCCTTTAGTAGCTCAACCTTAGTTAGTTCTAAGCCTTTATATTTTAAGGAATGCATTTCGAAGGAAAGTGGCCGTTGGACCTTAGCAGAAAGATCAGGGCACTTCGGTAACGTATGGAAGTACTAGGTTGATGATGGACTTCGCTATTATGAGTTTCTCCAAGTAAGTGTCTCTTTCCAAATATTGATTTCGAAGATTCTGATGTTCATATTTAGTTAAACGTGTCTCATTTTGGGCTATGCAAGTATCATAATAATATATACTATTATCGTTGTTGAGCTGCTATATATCAGAGGATTTGAGTTCTTTACCAATATCGGTATTTAATTTGTGTCTGTTTCCATATTGAGATGTTTCATTGTAGGTGTCAGCAATAATGATGAAATCATCCTATGTCGTACCTTGGTGCAAGTACATATCTCTCTCTTCATTTTTATTTATATTATTACTCTTATCTTTTTCTGTTAATGAAAGTTGGCTTGAGAATCTTGAAATCTTGATTACAGGAAGCCCTTGACGGACTTGAGTTTGCGAGAGGTGCACCGACTTCAAAATGTGATTGTGGAAAAAAGAACTATTGTGCTATGTGTGTTTTTATTATGTATTTCTTTTGAAGAGAATGTGAGTGTTCTTTTTTTTTTGGGTCAAGAAAGTGATTGTTCTTTGTTAACATATCTTAACACTTCGGATTAAATCCAGGATTCTGTTCTTTTCTTCTTCTAATTGAATCATGGTAATATGATGCCCTTCTTTTTCTGTTAAATCTTTTGACTGACCAGGAAACTGCATGAAATTTTATGATGCAATAAGACGTGCTTATCATGTTATCCAAATTATCTCAAATTGTGATAGTTCTTCAAGACCACTAGATCACCCTGCTAAATGTGTGATTATCATGTAATGTATCTTATCTAAATGTTTTTATTTATTTATACAAACGTGAATTATAACACCCGTATCTAGAAAGTTTAGCAAGTCTTCGAATGAATGAATAAATAGATACATCAAATCACGTTCGTACAACTAATGATACAACACTACACATCCGATACCTAGAATATACACACTTGCATCCATAATAATATCCTGCAACCGGTACGAACGAGCACTTGCTGAATATCCATTTGGTCACATGCTGCTACATCCTGCTAAACCAACTTGCTAATCTGAAACAAATAAGGATTGGGATGAGACATAATGTCTCAGTGAGTTCTACCTAATCCTAGGCTGTAGGTAACCTCGAGGGAAACCTAGGGCCACCACGTGTCTACAATACAACCATTCAATTGATTATACGTGTGTGGAACATGCATACCTAGACGGTCGTGCATACTAGGGCCGTCATAAGGTTCTACGTATCACAGGCTACAAGTCTTGTCATATATTCTACATGTCATGGCGTTCAAGGGAACCTAAGACCGCTACGTCAAGATACGATAAACGCATCAAGACCTAATCTTGAACCATTCATAACATGATCCTGAACTGGACGATCAGGGAGGTACTAAGATCGTCGACAGTACATCTACATAATCTTGTCTTGATACATAAGCATAAACATACTTCCTAACATAACGTATTCGTATCATATCATGTTCATAGTCATTCATAATTATGTTAGAAGTTAGCGTGTAACAAACAATTATATGAGTTGATTTTACGGAGTGTATCGGATGGAGTAACCCCGAGTACAATCCCTTACTTGACCGATGAATTCCTATCTAAGGTACATCAGACTCCTCTCAGTGCGGTGCGGGCCTACCTTGCGGAGCGTATCCCGTCCCCCTAACGTGAACCTTTTGAAATCCCCCTTGGCGTGGATCGCAAGAGACACGACACCTACATGTTACTTATAGTCTTGTTCATACATGAAGAGCTTATAACTTATACTTACTTGGTTAATTACCACGGGTTCGTAGCCTAGTAGCCTACCCATAAAGCGGTAAATAATTCCATACTTGTTCTTGTTCATACATGACCTAATGTGCTTAGGTTATAATAATAGCATGACTATTCTCGACTACTTAAGTCGAGGCTCTATAACTTCCCCAATACTTAGAGATGAGATTGCTACCCAAACATAGTTCATTTTTCTTACTCTCGTGTGCCATACATTACCGAACAATGCCGATGTTTGCTCATACATTTCTCTTGGTAGAATCTTAGGTAGTAATGTACATATCACTTCCAGATAGTATAAAAACATTAGAATGATTAGCATATTAACATAATTTTAGCAATTATAGCACAAAGGGGTACTAATTTCCTAATTCATGACAAACTTAACAATGTACATTTCCTCACATAAATTAACACAATCCCAAGGGTGGGAACTAACTAAGGAACTCACCTCAAGCATTCTCAGCAGCTTATACATAATTTCATTTGAACTCCTGAGTATTCAAACTTTAGCACATCAACAACTCATATTCATGGTTCAGCACAAATTATACTTCTGCCCCCAACTTCAAAATCGTCTCCAGACTTCAATACTGGACCAAAATCAGTGAAACTGGTACCAAAACGTCCTTAATTTCGTTAGCTAACCATAGCATTAAAAATCAATTGATTCCAAGTTACAGAGAGAAAGTTCTTACGGTTTTAGTGGAGCCCTGTCCCAAAACCCGTAACCAAATTCCAGCAGAATTTACCAACTTCAATTGCGTTTCCCGAATTTGTTTCCTATCCGAATCATACGAAATTTATGTCTAAACTGAAGGGAATTAAGTGTAGAAACCAAAAATCCAACAATTAAACAAGTTTGGGCTGCAAAGAAACAGTAATGACTCGATTAATACATGTACTGCCATACAAATTTCTGCTCACATTTCACAAGGTTCAAGCTTAATCACTTTTAACCATAACAACTCAACCATAAACAACTTAACTCTCACAATCAATTCCAGCACCAACATAAACAACATTAAGATATAGGTTAACTTCTTAAAACAACTTATTTTTTGATTACCTTGTAAAACTCCCAAGCAAAATCCAAAATCACAAACTTAAACCTTCAATTTTTCACACCCAAGCTCCAATCTTAATTCTTTCCTCCACTTCTTTGCTTCCAATTATCCATTGAAGCTACCAGCAACCCACAAATCACACATGCAAACACTATACATGCTTGAATTCCAAAAGTTCCACATGAAGGAAAGAGATGAAGGGTTTGGCTAAGTGACGGAAAGAAATGGAATTATGAGCTTGCAATGTTGTCTAAAGTGCTCTTACGGTTAGAAATACATCATTGCATTTAATTTGGTTAAGTTTAGATAAGGAATTGGTGATTTATGTTTGTTAAGGGGAAGAGGGCGTGAGAGAGTAAAGAGTAGGAGGGAAATTAAAATGAAAGAAGAATGAAGAAGTAAGAGTGAAAGCTTGGTTTAAAGCGGGATATTATATTATATGAATGAATGATATGTTTTCTAATGCTGCAACATTTAATCAAGTAACACAAAGTGGTCCAAAGGTTTTAATCTAGTAATCTGAAGATGCTTAGGAGTGATTCTTCCACATGGTTTTCTATTTAAAGTGATGAGAAATTGGACAAAAAAAAAGATACATGGAATGGAATTAGTTATATGTAACTGTTGCAAGTAACCAAAAAAATGCATATTTGCTCATCAACTTCGTTGTCTAATTTAATAATAATCTAGTTTGATTTAAGTTTAATTTTATGCATTTCAAAGGGAGTTTCTTTTCTTTTAGTTAATATTTAAGAAGTTACGTAACAAGCCAGCCTCTACCCTTTTAAATTGTGAAATTGTTGTTGAACTTTAAATTAGTTGATGATTCGGCTTATAACTCTCAACCGTGATTCCTATTTTGCTTTAAACAACTAAAGAAGGAATTTTATCCCTTGGTTATTATGGGTTCCTTAACTTTTCCAATGAGTGTTGAGTAATATAGTTAGTTATTTTTAGTGAGCTGCTAAATTAATGAAAACATACTCCTTCAAAAAAAAAAAACTAATGAAAACATACATAAATGTAAAACAGAAAGATAAATAATAAATTGCGAGAAAATGACAAGTTTGATTAATGTGTATTTATAGGCAAAGTTAATCCTAATAGTCAAAACATCGTGGCCTTACAAATTTAGTTCTAAGTCACCTTAATCGACTATTTTCGTGAGTTGTGTGTGTTTCTACCCATTACTTAGAATATGTGGCGCCTCATGTTTGACTTAACTTCCTATCTCGTGGCATTACCATTACTCTTATCCACACATGCTACCACCTCTGATCATGCTCCACGAAAATAGTTGTTTCGATATGTGGCGTTAAAAATATGAAACACAAATCATACTGTTGAAATGTTAAGTCCCATCGGCCTTTGACCGATTCAAGCCAATCACACGACCTTTGTGAATCTTAATAGATTTAAGAAAGATTCGTATAACTTGTATTTGGTTGTTATTAACTCAACTAACATTCATTCAGTTACTTGAACATCGGTTAAACCTAATTTGGTTGATGGCCGCTTAGATTATTTTCATGTGTAAACAAAAAGTAAGATAAATATTTGTAAGAGAAATTCTAGTAATAGTTTTTTTTACTTGTTGGTTAATTTTTCATTGTTTTGAAAAGTCAGAACATTTTCATTTCTTAAAGAAGTTGATATAAGCATAGGTGATTAAAGGAGCTGAGGAGTCAAAGTTCAAGGTTCAAATACTGACAATGAAAAAAAGAATAACATAACATTTAATGTACTAATATTTGTTATTAACAAAATAAAATATAAACATGAGTAGTCAATTTATGAGGAGAGCGTGTAAACTAATTTAAAAAAAATAAAATTGATCAAGAATTAAAGAATATATTGAAGAGCTGGTGTGTAAAAAATTTGTTGTTATTATTTTTATGTTCTAAATTATTACTTAATTTTACTAACACGAATTAAACAAGGAAAAAGGAAGTGTAAATGTAAATAGAAAGCAAACGATCCATATAATTCGCATCTACGATGTAAACTCTACCTCACTCAAATGTACTACTGACTCGGGTTTTTGCTAACTTTTAGCCAAGTCTATTTTTTCACATTAATAGCATCAAGTGTGTCTTATAAATACAAACCAAAAAGACAGGAAAAAACAACACAACTCAAAGAAGTTAAAGGGTTTGCTTATACAAAGAAAAACAAATGAATTTTTCAAAAGCTTATTGCAGTTTTCTTTGGATCTACCTCATTATAGTGTCATTTGTTGCATTTCAATGTAATGCTGATGGTAGCCAAATTTCAACTCTAGTTGTAAATGCTGCTCAGGGAAGGCCCATGCCTAACACCCTTTTTGGAATATTTTATGAGGTAGGAAATTATCTTCAAAATTGAATATAACAAAGCTTTTAATGTCATGCAAAATTTAAGGCTTATGAAATATTTTAAATAATTGATTTCTTCATTGTTAGATAGAATAATCTGGATATTTCTTTGTATTTAAATATTTTCAATATCAACATTTTGATCATTTTTATTTTACAGGAGATCAACCATGCTGGATCTGGGGGAATATGGGCTCAACTTGTGAACAACTCAGGTCATTAATTTCTATTTTCACTAAAACTTGTAAAAAATAATAGAAAATTCAAAGAGTTACATTAATTGCACCAAATTGATGATTTTCATTATATATAGTGTTCAAATATAAGTTTTGTGTATCAGGGTTTGAAGCTGCGGGAACACGTACGCCATCAAATATTTTCCCTTGGACCATAATTGGAACAGAATCATCTGTTAAGCTACAGACTGAGCTTAGTTCTTGTTTTGAACGCAATAAGGTTGCATTGAGAATGGATGTGTTATGTGACAAGTGCCCTTTTGATGGTGTTGGAGTCTCTAACCCAGGTTTTTGGGGCATGGTGAGAATAGCAAAAAAAAATTATGCAAACTCCTACTTGCAATAATTAAGGTTATATCACATTTGGGACATCATCGTTATTTTTAGTCGGGACTTGAACCCTCAACATTTTAACTTGTTAATTTATTTGAGACTTAGATCAAACTAGTTGAGATACACAATCCCTAATATTTAGGACATTGATATTGTGAAAAACCATGTTTAGTTATGACATGTTAAGTATTGGAACATACAATCATTGTAAACATCAAGAATAGTTTGAACAAAGATAGAATGTAACAACACATGATGGTGTTATGTTTGTGTTGGACACTAACACTAGACACTAAACAAGCTTTTAATTTAAAGTGATTAATATTGTAGCCTTTTTATCTTTTAAATTTTAGCCAAAAATGATATTTTAACATAATTTACTATATGTTTACATTGTTTATCACAAATGCAATTATTGATGCACTTGGTTTTTCTAAAATCTAAATGAAATAGAGAACCTCAATATCATAGTTTAAAGGACTTTTTTTTTTATCAAAGTTTAAATGACTTTTTTTAATGTGCACAAATAAAATCATATTACATCATGAATAAATGTGTTTCCTCTATTGGATCAATAAATTTCATCTTATCTCCTTTGATCAAATTGTGGAAGTTATTGATCACGTTATAAAAATACACATGTGCATAATACCGAGTTTATCTCACTTACGCAATATAGAATAGAATTGACTTAGTTTAAGGTATATAAATGTATGCATTTTTTAAAATTTGAAATGTAGTTACACTTTTTTATACACTCAAAACAAGTAACTCAACTCTAACTTTAGAGAGCGGGATCCTTAATGATTTGCATGATAATTAGCGATGAAATATTATTTCAGAATATTGTGCAAGGGAAGAAATACAAGGTAGTGTTCTTTTATCGGTCGTCAGGATCACTAGATATGAGAGTAGCATTCAGAGATGCCATTGGTGGAAGAATATTGGCTTCTAGCCATATCATCAAGTGAGCACAATATTCTACAAACATAGTTTGGATTGATTTATTTGAGTTTATCTATTGACATAAATTTTGTAAGACTTTTTGGAAGGACTTATGAAAACAACTTATGACAATTTTCACAAGTTTTTTTTTTTTTTTTGTTATTTTCATAAGTTCTTCAAAATAGCTTATAACATATAAAAAACAAATTAACTTTAATTTATCTTTTTTATAAAAATAACTTGTGTAAGCATATGATAAGTGCTTATCATGATAAGGGTTTATGCCATAGGCTGCAAACATGTTGTTTATCCAAAAAGGCGTTATATTCTCAATAATAGCTTATGATAAAGGCCTCTTTTGTTTTAGAGAATATATGATTATAGAAATGATAATTGATTTTGCAGACATAAGGCTTCAAAAAAAAAGGCTTCAAAGTGGCAAAGGGTTCAGACCATCTTAGAAGCCAGAGCATCAAGTTCAAATTCAAATCTTACTTTAACAACAACTAAAAAAGGAACGATATGGTTGGACCAAGTATCTGCTATGCCTACTGACACATTTAAGGTCTATCCTTCTTCAATTAACTGTTACATTTTCTAACTACTACTACTACTATACTCTTTAATTATGTGTAAGTTGAATTAATATAAAAAACTATTGGCAATGCAATGCTCATTTTTATTTCAAATTTGTAATAGGGACATGGTTTTCGGAGAGACTTGGTTGAGATGTTGATTCAGTTGAAACCAGCCTTTCTTAGATTTCCAGGTATGCATAACATTAAAATGAAGACATTTTATGCTTCTCATTTTATTGTAATATGGTTTATCAAGCATGCTATAGTAATCAAGACAAGAAAATAATTATTAATACAAATGTAATTAATTTGGTATGTTTAGTTATTTTGTATAACACTCCTTCAAAAAAAATTGTATAAAAATTTAGGAATGATAAAAAGTATGTATTTTTTTTGTGTTAGGTGACAAAAATTATACCAAATTTATATCAATTCTATTTGAAGAGGATAAACATATAATCATCACATATGTTTTACTTCAAACTTAATTTTAATGAAAACCATTTTGCATAATCAAGTTTATTTAAAATCTTACAAATTCAGCAAAGATTATGTTTTGGATTTTTTGAGGGTGAGATATATTCAACAAATCCATTTCTCTCCTCTCTTGTTTTTTTTTGTGTGTGATGCTATTGTTACCAATCATTCAAATAATTTTTTTGTTTTTGTTTTTGCAAAAGGTGGTTGTTTCGTTGAAGGAGTGCAATTAAGGAATGCATTTCGATGGAAAGATAGTGTTGGACCATGGGAACAAAGACCTGGTCACTTGAATGATATTTGGAATTATTGGACAGATGATGGACTTGGTTTTTTTGAGGGTCTTCAAGTAGGTCCATCTATTCGCACTTACTTCCTCCGGTCACATTTATAAACAAAAATCAATTTTTTAGGTTCATTGTATAACTAATGTATTTGGTTATATATTGGACGAAATACATTAGCAATCAATATTGAAACACTATTTTTCTTGTGCAGTTAGCTGAGGACATTGGTGCATTGCCAATATGGGTCTTCAACAATGGTATATTTTTATACTTATTGCCATATAATACTAATATATTTGGGTTTTTTAGCTACAACTTCTTTAATGTGCTTTTTTATGTGTGTTTGATTTTACTATACAGGCATCAGCCATAGTGATGAAGTTGATACAAGTGTTATCTCACCTTTTGTGAAAGTATATTTTCCTACTATTGTTTGTTTCACATCCCATGCTTTCTATTCTTTTTTATTTTATTTTATTTTTGAAAAAAAATGGTATATTTAATTTTTGCATACCTGAATTTTTAGGAAGCACTAGAAGGTATTGAGTTTGCTAGAGGTCCATCCACCTCAAAATGGGGCTCTATTAGAGCATCTATGGGACACCCAAAACCTTTTAACCTAAAATATGTTGCTATTGGTAACGAAGATTGTTACAAGAAAAATTACATTGGTATTCTTTCTCTTTTCCTCATATCTACACACTATGTCATTTTATTTATTTTTTCCCGATATTTGTTAAGCGATAAATAAATGTCGAAAATTTAATCTAACCTTGTTTTATTTCTTTATTGATTAGGAAATTACATGGCCTTCTACAAAGCAATAAAGAAATTTTATCCAGATATTCAAATTATTACAAACTGTCCTGCTTTTAAGACACCGTTAAATCACCCGGCTGATCTATATGATTATCATGTAAATATCATATCCTTTTTATCCTCATAAAACATTATAACCTTGATAATTTCATTTTATCCAGATATTCAAATTTTACATAAACTTTTCTCATACTCTAAATTTCTAACCAGACTTATCCTATTGATGCTCGAGCTATGTTTAATGCTTATCATGCTTTTGATAAGACACCACGCAATGGACCAAAGGTATTGTATTCATTGTCATGTAGCTCTCTTCTTTTTGTATCAAAATATTTTTTTTATATTGTGTAAGAATTTAGTAGTTGAGTTAATGCTTGGAAAATTGGAATGTCTGATATAAATAGGCTTTTGTGAGTGAGTATGCTCTAATAGGAGCCTTACAAGCTAAGTATGGAACCCTTTTGGGAGCTGTGTCTGAAGCTGGATTCCTTATTGGATTAGAAAGAAACAGGTCAATGCACCTTTCTATTGATCTTGCTTTAAAATTTTGAAATTGATAATGTATTTGAGGAAATTTTGCAGCCCAAATTATGATGAAGGGTTGGATGAAAAATACTTTTATAAATTAGTTAAGAAATTTAAATTACATACTCACAGTTATATATTTTTTCCATTTCTAATGCAGTGATCATGTTGCAATGGCTTCTTATGCACCACTTTTGGTAAATGCAAATGATAGAAAGTATGTCTTTCTATTTCCTTTTAATTAAGTGT
>Ga0315913_1007193_pt1 | contig 13403 bp, 8 predicted proteins | sample MpolsnodulesMG_FD_207736 | JGI IMG/M metagenome (GOLD analysis project Ga0315913, IMG submission 207736) | Medicago polymorpha root nodule microbial communities from Los Angeles, California, United States - small nodules | ecosystem: Host-associated > Plants > Roots > Nodule | place: USA... | reverse complement strand
AACGGACCATCAGTTCTTGGTCACAACTTAGCATTTGGTTGTTTAGGAAATCATTTTTTACGCAAATGTATTCATACCAAATCTCCAAATTTATAGATTTTTGCCATTTGTGCTTGTCACGATTAGTTTTGTATCTTGAATTTTGCTTGATTTATCATTGTCGAAACTGTTCATGCAATTTCTTGATCTCTTTTGCCTTGCTTTCTGCATCTGCACTAAACTGATGATTATCTGATGATGAAGTCAAATCTAACAGATTGTGTGGTCGAGTTCCAAATGCCACTTCAAAAGGACATTTTCTAATAGCTTGATTAGTTGAATTATTGTATGCAAATTTAACAAGTACCAAGATAGGATCCCACTGTTTTACGTTTTTACCGACAAAGCTCCGAAGTAGGTTTCCCAAAATCTTGTTAACAGCTTCAGTTTGTCCATTTGTTTGAGGATGACTACTACACTGAAGTGTAGTACCCATCTTCCTCCATAAGGTTCCCTAAAAATGACTTAAGAATTTAACATCCTTATCAAAAGTGATGGTTTTTGAAATTCCGTGGAGCCCCACCCATCCCATTGTGCCTCACCACCAGTGAAAAGGAGTTCCAACGCGATGGCCTTAGGTTAAACCTAGGGCTGCCACACCTCTCTCTCTCTCTTAAATAGATAATATGAATGAGATTTACTCATTTATTATAGTTTTTTCGGCTATAATTGGTCTTTCTTAATTAAAAAGACTTTTTTCTTTTAATTAAAAAAAACTTTGTTTTTCACTCGTATATAAAATTACTTTTTTTTACTCATTAAAAGAGGACTTTTTTTTTATGTATTCTACATTTGATAAAAAAAAAATCACGCATCTTCGAAAAAAAATATCATGCATTGAAAAATACACTTGCTAGAAGCTAATACATCGTGAAGTTTTTACTCAAATAAATTCAATAGTAAAAAAATTAAAGGTATACCACAATTGAGTTCATTCATCTCAAAGAATTGTTCATACTATGTATGAACACAATAGAATGGAGGTCTAACAAGTATGCCCTCATCGTCTAGTGGTTCGGAACATCTCTCTCTCTTTTTAGGAGACAATGGAGACTAAAATTGATTCTATATGGGTCATTGCTCGAGTGGTTAATTAAAGTGAACAAAATGTAAATTTGTTGGCAATATGTCTACGATGGTTCAAATCTAACTCGGTCCAAAAATTTGCTGATCCACCATGAAATGATATAACTTATTTGGTGTTCTCTATAAATCATCTCGAGAGTTATTTATTTTATCCATATTACATATTTTATCCACAAATTCGGATTTTCCAATATTCCTATCGGGATTTAAAAGTATAAAGTCTAAGGAAAGGATTAAAGTAAAAAAAAAAAGGCTTTTTTGTTTCATTGTTTTTTCGATGATTAATTGATTTGATGTCTCAAATATTGTTATTCATGATATTGATCCAATTTTATATAATCGAGATAACATAAAATTTATACCACTGAATTTACAAACGAAATATTTTTCATGGGATTAAATCTTGTTTTATTTATTAGAAATAAAAGAGAAATAAAACATGGACATTATGGAAGTCAATATTCTTATTCAATTATTTATAGCTATTGTATTTTTCATTCTAGTTTCTACCGCCTTTTTACTTATAATTTACGTAAAAACGAAAAGTTAAAGTGACTAATTTTTTTTTTGGCTTTCACAGCGGTTTCCGACCTACCAAAGGTGGACGACTAATCCGGCTCGTGCGTAGAGGCATGCACACTGGCCAAGCGTTGTTCCCCCTGGGAATCGAACCCGGTATTCCCCGAGTACGTCCTTGGAAGGAGCTCCTTGCCACGGGAGCCCAAGCAACTCGGTTATCAAAGTGACTAATTTTACCTAAACATGACTTACGATTTCTTATCAATGAGATGACAATGATTGAATAAAAAAAGTAAAAAGGATTTCCATTTCATGTTCTTCTTTTAATAAGCCCATCTAAATTGACACCGGAGAGATTCGAATCTGAGACCTCGAGGAGGAGCACACTCCCAGGTCTCAAGTCAATACCACCAGGCCAACTCAAGTGGGTTATTTCTTTCTACTATACTATCTATTACGGTATGGTAAAAATGGAATGTTTTACTTTTAAAAAAAAGAGTTTAATATGGATGGACCAATTTAAAATGTATATCTATAATAATTATATTAGTTATTTAACTCTATCTATGTTGGAATATTTTAATATTTAATTATCTTCCAATGACATTATGTGGGAAAATATCTCTATAATAATTATATTAGCTATTTATCAATTTGGAGCCTTAATTGATTAGTGATCAAATTAAGTAATAAGGTTTATAAGATTTCTATTTAGAATATTAATTAATTAATTAATTGATATGGACTCAATGAGTGGATGTCGACCCATTAACGGAATAATGGGAAACCCTAATGGTCATCCAATATAAAAGAGGCTATGGTCCCTAATATACCGGACACGACAAACTCTCTCTTCTCCCCATCTGAAGAGAACTTGAGGCATAAAGGTACCGGTTGAGGAAGAACCAAATCAGCCGCCGCTAACCCTACGTTGTGTATTCCAGATTACAGATTCTCCTCTCTGATTCAGATTGTTGTTGTTGAGAGAGCTATCATCAAAGCTTCATCCAGGTATTCCTAATACCCTAATTCTAATATCCTTGATAAATCAAACATGTCATAGATCCAATCATAATCATATTCAATGTTTTGTTTGCTTCCGCTATTGATTCATAATTGTTGAACATGTTTTATGAAATCTGTTTTTATTAAGAGCTAAAATTTCTAACAAGTGGTATCAGAGCGGTCTTCATGTTTGATTTATTGGGATAATTTGATATTTATGTCTAAAATCATTAATATTTGGATTTTGGACTTACGATTTTGCTGTCAAAATTCTGTTTGAACCCTTATAAGTATATAATTTTTTATTTGGGGTTTGCGTTTGCCTGATCCATGCTATATAGAATATTTATAATTCATGAATGATTCATATTCTCTATGTGTTATGCTCTCGCCGTTATGAATCCATACTTTTTTTGTTTATTTTTTTTTTTTTGGGTATCGATTCGGACATAAAAATAGCAAAATAGAATGTTATTTTCAACCGAAGCAATTGATTTTATAATGTAAAGTATTGATCTTTTCATATACGATGTACTGAGATCGATTATAAAGGACTTAGTTTTGATTTTTCAAGTATACTATGATATTCATAGATGAGCTTGTTTTCTTTTATATATGGGAGTCATAAATTGTCTGTCGATAACATTGATATATTTAAAATTGATTTTACGGTTCATATCAATTTTATTAATTAAAGTAGATGTTTATTTGCAATTCTGTTCGATACTTTTATGGCGAGAGAATGCATCCGGTTGTTAGTTTGATTGTTCAAGCTTATCTTGCATTCATTAAGATCTCATACATGGATTAAATTTTTTTTTTGTTTGGATCTGTTGCATTAACAAGACTTTGATCTTTTATTTGAGGTTGTTTTTTGGTTCCAACAAAATTGCCTTCTATTTTGTCTTACAAAGAAACAACAATTTTTATTTTGTGCTATATGAATGTATGCTTAAAGAAGACTTGTTGAATTTAATTGTTGTTATGTTATAGTTGTTGATCTGCGGATTTCTTTGGAAAACTAATCTGCATGAATGTTTAACAACTTTTACGGCATCAATTGATTTATTATAAAATAATCAATTATTGTCAAATTCATATACTGGGTGCAATTCTGTGAGCAACTGTTAAGTTTTATTTTTAGAAAAAGAAAGAATTTAATGATATTTGCGATTTGATATTCAGTTTGAAAATATATGAGCATATTTGGATTTTATTTTGTTTTTGAGTGATTTGATTGGAAAATTGAAGGAGTTAGAATCAATTATTTACTTTTGGTTTATTTTTTCAAATAATTTCATATCCTTCAATTTTGATTCACGTAGATTTTGTGCTTAAAGTTTTATGTTTGAGAAGCAAGACACATATATATTTGGCTGTTATATATAATTGTAGAAAATTTAGTGTCTTTATTTTTGCGTATAATGACGCATCTCAAATATACACATAAGACAGGGATTGATTCTTTAAATGTTGAAAAAATATTAATATTGATTCTCAAGTTTTCTTTGTTTATTTATATTTATAAACATATAAAGATTGTTTCTTTATTTACGAAATAATTGAGTAGAGTTATTCATTATTTTATTTAAAGAATCATTTGGTATATGTGAATCAATTATGGTATGTATATTTTTGACATATAAAATTCAATTTTCTTTTGACTTAAAATTGAATATTTGGTTTATATTATAATTGTGATGCTTGAGTTTATTGTTATTAAATTTACATTATCATCTTCTTTTGTTTTTTCTTTTTCTCATCAATCATGCATTATGAACATATTTCTTGCTATTTATATCGTTGCTTTTATGCGATATTTGTAAATGCATTGTCATACACACGTTGGTGTTGTTTTGGGACTTGCATCTTCTTTTCAATTATTGTGAATTTGTCTTCACACTCAAGGGTTGCCGAGTGACTTTATGGTTACTCAGCAACATAATGAACTAATTCGGCCTACATTATGTCGGTAGTGCCTTGTAAATTTAAGACATTTCCCATTTGACTTGTAAAATTAAGACCATTCCCATTAAATTCATTCATTGAATTGTCTAGTAATTTTTGTTGAGTTGGTTGAAACAAGTTGCAAAAGTAACCTCTGTTGTGTAGATTTGATTCAGTTGGAATTAAAAAAGATTTAGTATGTAATTGTTCATGCGAGCTGTTTTAGTCGGCCAAAAGGAAGGCACGGTTTGACCGGATAATTACATACATGCGATGGTAAATATGCGGTAATTATTAAGTTTTTTCATGTGGATAATGAGGATGTCAAAAGACATCCATTATCCGATCGGACTTCTTAAGTTTTATCCATGTGGATAATGAGGATGTCAAAAGGCACCCGTTATCGGACAGAACTTATTACCATATTTGATCATTGCATTGAGATTACCGTTTGCAGTTAATTCTTAGCAGTCAAAAGATTGTGTTTTAATGGTGCTTTGGTATCTTGTTTTTTGGTCTTTTAATTTACAACTTGTGATGATAAATATGTGGTAATTCTTAAATTTTTCATGTGGGTAATGAGGATGTCAAAAGGCACCCATTATCTGACAAGACTTATTAAGTTTTTCCATGTGGGTAATGAGGATGTCAAAAGGCACCCATTATCTGGCATGACTTATTACCAATATTTGATCATTGCACTGAGAGTACTGCTTGCAATTAATTCTTAGCAGTCAAAAGATTGTGTTTTAATGGTGCGCTTGGTATCTCATTTTTGTCTTTTAATTCACAAGGCATGTCTACTACAGTTGTGTGAGTGTAACTCATTCAAGTATTTAAGAGTTAACATTCACTCATATAATGGTAAACATATGACTATTATAAGAATTTATTCTTTGTCAAAGTAAATTGTCGTTGTTTGATCATTGTTGTAAAATACCACTAGCAATTGATATTATTGTATAAAGACTTGATATTTTGATGAGTGTTTTTGCTACTCTTGTTCTTTTTTAAGCTAATATAGTTTAATGTATCTGTTAATTTGAGTTGAACTTTTTTAACTCTTAAAAGCTTTAACTTTTATGAATTAAAGAATAATATTAATATTGTTCTTGGATCTAGACCTTAGATAAGGGTGGTGAAACTCACAAATTCAACACCTAATGTGAGAATCAAGTTTGACAAGTGAGTATACACCAAATCTCATAGGTCACGTGAGATCATAAAGTTAAAATATCATATGTATTAGAGGTGTTATTTAAGATGACAAAAATTTTGTCATATTTTCTTTGTTTAAACAAAGGTGCTTTTAAAGCAGTATAGAGAAAGACAAGCTCTCATTGGACATTGAGTATTTCATTAAGATTATTAGGCAAAGAAAATGTCAGGAGCACATTATATAAATAGTTACTCTTGCTAAGACACTACAATTTCGACTATCATATGACTTGTTCGAGAATTCAATATTTAGTATTCCTTTGCACAATTAAGTTTATAACTGTTCCAGTTAGAAATGATCATTTAAATGATAAATTCATAAAGTGTGCAAATAAGGAAAAGTTGAAGCAAGAGAAAATAAAATACTGCTCATTCGGAAAATACCTCAAAAGATAATGGCAAATAAAGAAAAGTAGTCTTGACTAACTTATGTCCAATGATGTTGAAAGATATATCAATTTAGAATGGACAAAGTCGATAAAGATTGCTTTATTCATTTTTTGAACTATTTTTTAGATTGTCATTAATGGATTATTTTTGTATTTAAAAGACAATTTGGTGAATCGTTACTTGGTGGTTTTTTGTTTTAATTTCTCTCTGAATGAATCAAGATATTTTAAGTTTTTATTTTATGATGATTCAACGTGTCTTTTAAGTTCAATTATAAGAGTCAATTCAGTTATGACTTGTGACATTCTATATTGTTTAAGGTTTTGAATACTATAAGTTTTTCGTCTCACAAATTAAGGAAATTTTGAGACATAACTTGTTAAGTTTACATGAAAATATTGAGTTTGGGGGAGAGATATGGTAATAGAACAAAATTGAATGACGAAGAATTAGTTCTAAACTAATTCATATAGTTGTTATTGTTATAGTTTATTTGGAATCTCATAAGGACATTATTGTTCTTCCTCTCCATCAAGTTAAGAAGTTAATTCATATAGATCAAACTCAACACCCTCAAGAACTAGGGCATCTGGTGTCATAAAGAATTGACTAATAAGAGAAATTCTATTTAGTATATTTGAAAGACTCTATTAAGACAGTCATGATACTAGTTTGCCTGTTATAATTTTGGACCTACATAAGATGGATGTCAATACAGTGTATCTTGATGGCGACATTAACGATACAATATGGTGCAATCAAATAATTCTTTTGCATCAATAGATACAAAGTAGATGGTTTGCAAAGTCATGAAATCCACTTATGAGTTAAGAAATTTGTCTCTTTAGTGGTACCACAAATTCTCATAAGGTAATTGTCTCATTTGGTTTTGAGATAATATCAAGTAGAGTTGTGGATTTAGTAAGCTCAGTGGGAGTAAATTTATATTCCTATTTTAATATGTCGATTTTATTTTATTTAGTCAACTACGACAACCGCGGTGGTCCCATTATTAATGTATGAAGTGGACCAGATTGTAAAGTTGAAATCTAAAGATAAATAGTATTCGGACACGCGCCTAAAGAATTATGATATAACTATTAAGATATGTAGCCCAAGTGGGAGATTGTTGGAATATTTTAATATTTAATTATATTCCAATGACATTATGTGGGCAAATATCTCTATAATAATTATATTAACTATTTATCAATTTGGAGTCTTAATTGATTAGTGATCAAATTATGTAATAAGGTTTATAAGATTTCTATTTAGAATATTAATTAATTAATTAATGGATATGGACTCAATGAGTAGATGTCTGGATGACCCATTAACGGAATAATGGGAAACCCTAATGGTCATCCAATATAAAAGAGGCTATGATCCTCAATATACTGGACACGGTAAACTCTCTCTTCTCCCCATTTGAAGAGAACTTGAAGCATAAAGGTACCGGTTGAGGAAGAACCAAATCAGCCGCCGCTAACCCTACGTTGTGTATTCCAGATTACAGATTCTCCTCTCTGATTCAGATTGTTGTTGTTGAGAGAGCTATCATCAAAGCTTCATCCAGGTATTCCTAATACCCTAATTCTAATATCCTTGATAAATCAAACATGTCGTAGATCCAATCATAATCATATTCAATGTTTTGTTTGCTTCCGCTTTTGATTCATAATTGTTGAACATATTTTATGAAATCTGTTTTTATTAAGACCTAAATATCTAACAAAAATGATTTCCATTTCATGTCTTTCTTTTAAATAAGCCCACCTAAATTGACACCAGAGAGATTCGAACCTGAGACCTCGAGGAGGAGCACACTCTCAGGTCTCAAGTCAATACCACCAGGCCAACCCAAGTGGGTTATTTCTTTCTACTATACTATCTATTACGGTATGGTTAAAATGGAATATTTTACTTTTAAAAAAAAGTTTAATATGGATGGACCAATTTAAAATGTATATCTATACATACACACACACACATATATATATATATATATATATATATATATATATATATATATATATATATATATATATATATATATATATATATAAGTTATTGTTGTATCATAAACCTCACCATTTGATCTATAACCATCACGATATCTCACTTGACGACACTAAATAGTCCAATGACATAAACAAACTTGTATATAGTACAACATTTATATCACTTGTGTCTCATAGAATTAACCATGTATTATATGAAATATAAATATATGTTGGTCTATGTCTTGTGTATGCGCATGTGCTTACGATTTTGGTATTATTATTTTGGCCAAATACCATTTCTGTTTAGTTAGATGATTATAACAAGTTAGTCCTTTAAGTATTTTGTTACAAATTGTTCCTTTAAGTCATAAAATATTTGCACCGTTATCCTAATTTCATCAAACCCAGTCAAAAAGTGTTTGTGTGGATGTTTAATGTTAAGTTGATTTGTCTAAATTCACTCCTGATCTCAAAACTAGGGCTCAAGGTTTGTTATTTGGTCTTGTTTCAAAACAACACTGACGACTGATTACTTGATTTATAATGTTGTTGATCAAATGTTTATCTGTAAAATTAGGCTTGAATTCAAAAATAAGAAGAAGAAAATGTGTATGAGTAATCATGTTTGATATCATAAACACTTTTGGACCTACCATCTTAATGTTAAATGGTCTATAAGCATTTTATAACGAAGTTGGCTGAAAAGATGAATGACAGTGTAAATATTATATGACTTAAATGACTAATTTGTAACAAAAAATAACTTAAAGATCAATTGGTAACAAAAAAAAACTTAAAGGAGAACACGAGATTCAAACCCTAACCCCTACATATCGCAATGTCCCAACCAACGGAACTATGTTCACAGAGACACATATTATATTTGTGTGAATTAACTTTCAATTTAAACAAAAAATTTCAAATGAAATAAATATTTAAGATTAAATTGTTAAGTATTGAGTCACAGAAGGAATTTCAATCAATAGAAAAACATGTTCGTTAGGTGCTTTTAAAGTGGACTTCCTCGATGGACAATCCATAGTGAGCACAACATATGTTCTTGGTATAGGACCACATTGTTGGTCCAGTCAAGTGATTTTAAAGTGGACTTTCTTGATATTTAGGCTCATATCCTTACACCACGTGAATTCAATTCACTCTCACCTTTGTGAATGAAAAAAATTGCACAATGCAGAAATCTAAAGTGCATAAACGTACATCAATAATTGATGTATGAAAACTAACAGAAACAAGACAACGAACCCAAAACATGCATTAAAGAAACTTGCTTGCTTCAAAAAATAAAAATCGATACAAGGGATCCTAGAAAAAAATCATAAACAAACAATAACACAATTTATAAACATTGTTTGCTTTGCAAAATCATGCAGTGAAATGATAAATTTTCATGTAAAATGGTGGAAGAGGGGCTGTTTTTGAAGAGGAGATGATAAAGAGAATGGGTGTTCATATATAGAAAGATAAGAGAAAGGTTTTTTGGTGGAATTGGAAATAAAATTTTATTTAAGAGTATTTTTATCATTTTATGTGTAATCAAATTTATAAGGGGTGTGAGTAGAAAGTTTCTTTTAACAATGATGGATTTGGAAATAAAATTTTATTTAAGAGTATTTTTATCATTTTCTGTGTAATCAAATTTATAAGGGGTGTGAGTAGAAAGTTTCTTTTAACAATGATGGATTTGATTTACCATGAAGAAAAAAAAATTCATAATTTTGGACCCAAGTTTCCCTGGCCCAAACACATAACTCTAACCCTAAAACCACTCATCTTCCTTCTTTGTCCTCCAGCAAAAAGACCCTCCAATTTGTATCCTTGGACGCCAAAAAAGCATCCCAAATGTCAAGAGTAATGCATGAAACAAGTTAAGTGTTACCCATGCAATGAACCAAGTGTCATGACTCACGAGGAATACATGCAACAAGCCAAGTGTCAAGATGAATACATGTAGCAAACAAAGTGTACCGATGCAATAAACCAAGTGTAATGACTCATGAGGAATACATGCAACAATCCAAGTGCAAGGGGAATACATGCGGCAAGTAAAGTGTTACCTGATGTTGGAGCATCATATGATATTTTAGTCTATGTTTTTAGTAGTTTTCTTTGCATTTGAAGGCAAGTAAGTTGTAATTTAGAGAAGTTGTCAATGGTTTGAGGAACAAATTGTATTTTTTTTCATTTGAGTCATTTTAATTCACATTTATCCTAAATAACGCAACTACATAGGTGTTTTGAGTTTTTTTATTGAGAAATTATTTAAATCGGCAAAACAAGACATCACGTGAAGGATCAAGGATATGAAGATTGAACACGAATAGTTTTTAGAAGGTTGTTGAAGACAATCCAAGATGAAGAAAAATTATTTCAAGTTCCAAGGCATTTCAAGATAGAAGAACGATCGAAAAATGGGCAAAAAACTGCAAATTTTGCACTAGACTTGCTTCCCCATGTGCCTCACTTCATGCGCCTGGTGCATGGTTGACGGCTAGGAGGTGTCTTTTTCTTGTTTTCCAAGTTGTTTTTAGTATAAACCCCTAATTTTAATCTTTTAACTTCCTAAGTAATGATACACTATAAATAGGGATTTTTGCACATAGTTTAATTTATTCCAAAAGTTAGCGGTACAAGGCAAAGGTCAAGCATCAGGAACTTCAAGATAAAGGATCTACGTCCTCTTCTTGTTCTCTCTAGGATATGTTTTTCTATTTTTTTGTAATGATGTCGGTTGTCATGTGCACCTAAACCTCTCTTGATTAGGGTTCCATGATGAATCTCTTCATATTTGTTGGATTCAATTAATAAAGTTTTTCATTCAGTTTATGTATCGATTGTTAGATTTAATTTTATATATGTCTGGTCTCTTATGATTTTTCAAATGAGAACGCGAATCGGTAATCTTGAAAATTGATCCATAGACAGATAATAGGATTGACAACCCTTGTTTCTATCCGATCTTAACAGTAGTAAAATTGCTTATTTTGTCAATCAAATTCTTTTAATGGAATCTAAGTAGGAATCTAGGTTTTTAACTCATCTTAAGGGAACCCCACAGTTGTAACTGGTTAAATTACAGGGATATTAAAATTAACTTCCATAGATACATCACAGAGTTTTAAACGCTATTTTATTAAATCAAATAGACATGACATGAACTGATGATTTACAGAGTTGATTCCAACAAAGACGATGGGGGATTCAATGATTCCTTAATAGTTGTTATGCTTTTGAATAAAGCCAACCTAATCTCGTATTGGGCAGGGTAATCTAACTAACCATGCAACCCTTTTAATCTGTTTACTTTTATTTACTTTCAAATAAGTTCATCTAATTACCGAGTTGAATGACAATCCATGTGGAGACGATAAACTTACTACTTTATTATTTGTTACGATTTGGTGCACTTGCCAATATTTACATCTTCAGTTAAATATGTTTTTTGTTCCTATAAATATACCAACTTTTTGTTTTAGTCCCTCTAAAATTTTCATTCAACTTTTAGTCCCTATAAAATTTTCAATCACTACTTTTGTCCCTATTTTTAAGTAATTTTTTGTAACTTTTTATTGAAATTGTGTAAAAATGTGTAGAGTATTGGAAAAATCTCTTAAAAAAATTAGAATTTTTTAACAAATGATAAATTAAATATGAACTTTTAATCGTCAAAAATATAAAAATTCATATTTAATTAATGTTTTGTTGAAAAATTCTAATTCTTTTTGGGAGAGATTCTTATAATATTTTAATTTTTCTGCAAAATTTTATTCAAAAATATGAATTCTACATATGAGTTTACTTTAAAATAGGGAGCAAAAGTGAAGGTGAAAAACATTTAGGGGACCAAAAGTTGAAGAAATTTTTTAGAGGCACTATAACAAAAATTTAACATATTTATATGGACCAAAAACATATTTAAACCTTACATCTTTCGTCCATCATTACCAATGCAATAAACCAAGTGCCATGACTCGTGAAAAATACATGCAACAAACTAAGTGTCAAGAAAAATACATGCACTGACCAAGTGTTACTCATGCAATAAACCAAATCTCATGAGAAATGCATGCATCAACCCAACTGTTATCCATGCAGTAAACCAAGTGTCAAGATGATTAGATACAACAAGCCCGATGTTATTCATACAATTAAAACATATCTATTTCTTCTTCCCTCGTGAATCTCAACCCAGAGCCAGAGCCCTTCATGTGGTCCACTCAGAAAAATTTAAAAATTAACTCTCATAGGTCTATATATTTTGCGAGATTTTGAACAATTTTGTGACGGTTATAGATTTCAGCACATCCAAGTTCCCGCAAAGTGGTGTAGTGACCCACCCGAAAAAATTAAAAATTCAAAACAATTTTTTCAATGGTTTTAGTTTTCGAAGGTTTCAAAAATGGTATACGTGATTTTGTCATGGTTATCCTTGGCAGGTTAACGGAAGTTTACATACCTTCTAATATGTAGGGGGTTTCAAATTGATAATTCTTCCAATTAATTGTTATATTATATAATAAACAGTTTTATAATTTTTAGCAGTAGTAAAATATGTAATTCATTTTTTTAAAGTACCCACCTGAGCTTTTTATTCAAACTCCGCCACTTCAATTTCGTGATTAATTCTTATTACAACTTTAATTTTGTGTTTACATATTTATAGTTTATTTTAATGGCTCATCCGAACTATTTTTCTATCTCCGCCAGTGTCCTAACCCCCTCTTTTTCTCATGAACTCACCTAAACATCCACTATCTATCATCTCTATTTTTTTTCTTTTCTGAAAAGGGTATCTTGATGACAAGTCATCTTACGTTATTCTTAGCATGTTTTTCAGTCTTTTTCACTAAGTTTTACGAGTAAAACGGGGGAGTATTAGAGCTATTGCCTATGATTTCGGGAAATTTGTAATGTTTTCAATATTTGGGTCTGTAATTCTAGTCTTCCTAAGGTGTTTTTGAAGTAATTCACGAAGAAATCATGAAAATTGGCAAAGCAAGAACATTCGAAGATTTGTGAATACCTTGGGAAGATCAAGAATGAAGATTCAAGAGGCCCTAGGTGTAATATTCCACGTTTTAGTTCAAGATGTTTTATCCGGTAGCTCGTCTCATGCGCGTTTTAGGCTGAGGGGCGTGTTGGTAATTGCACGTGTAGACTATTTAAGTGGGTTTGGAC
>Ga0315913_1007191_pt1 | contig 13406 bp, 6 predicted proteins | sample MpolsnodulesMG_FD_207736 | JGI IMG/M metagenome (GOLD analysis project Ga0315913, IMG submission 207736) | Medicago polymorpha root nodule microbial communities from Los Angeles, California, United States - small nodules | ecosystem: Host-associated > Plants > Roots > Nodule | place: USA... | reverse complement strand
TACCTGACAGAGCTTTGATGAAAGAAAGAGCATAGACAAGCAATGAGGTGAGAACAGATTTTAGCAGAGTCAATCGACCTCCAAAAGACCAAAAACGACTTTTCCACGCAGACAATTATAATATGCATCACAGGATCCCAAAACGCCAACCTACTAGGATTACCCTCAATAGAGAGGCCTAAGTACATAAACGGAACATGACCAACCTTGCAATTCAGAATAGATGATGCCTCTGCCAACCAAGACTCAGATATATTCACCCCAACCAACATACTTTTATGGAAATTGACCTTCAAATCGGATATCGCCTCAAACAATAATAACACCGCCCGCATAGCTCGAACGTCAGGCCAACTCTTAAAATGCTAAAGATTATTTAAGGTATAATTTAAATTTAAGTTCTTTTGAACGATTCATGATTAACAGTAAATAAAAATGCATGTGCTCAGCGTGTAACAAGAATATGCTTTTTAAGCATGTAACAAAAACATGTTACTATTAGATTTTTGTATTAGTATTCTAAAAAATATATATAATATTACAATGAAGTGTTATACATGATTGAATGTCTCTAAAGTTATTTACTTCTTGGTGCGTGATTTTTAAATTCAACATAAAAGTATAATTTTTTTCCACTTATTTTATCGTGTGACATTTCAATTTGAAGTAACAAAGTTCATTTGTGTTTTGCTACGTCAAGATGGCAACTTTTTTGTTTTTTTTTTTGTTTTTATGGTTTCTTTCTCGACACTACTGGTTCTCATGCATCATACAAATTTCAAACTATATAATCAAGAAAATATAAAATCACGTTAAAAATACCCTCCAACTTTTTAGATTTCAGACGCAAGTGTGGAGGAGGGTGGAAAAAACAACCCTCTTTGTTTTACACGTCCATGCTTACCCAACTAGATTCGTACCTGAAAAAAAAGGCCTAAAAAGTATGTAGATTCACAGGCCCGTTTTCATATATTAAGTGCTTGAAATTTTTTACTCTTACCCCCACATCTAGTCCCTATATCTCACAAACTTTATGAAATTCTAGAAGACCACCTTTTGAAGTTATCATATTATAGATATAAAATAGTTTCTAACGTGGTTTAACGATATCTAATCTCTGTCGGAGGATAATCCTATGAGGTAAAATTTTAAAAATTAAATGACTAAAATTCCAAAACTAAAAATAAGAGGATCATAATCCTAAGAGATACATATAAAGTGTATGTTTGGTATCATGGCGGGTTAAACAAATTCACGACGACACAATGATTTTGATGGAGTAACTGCGTGATGCAATTATTCTTTAACTTGAATGGTTTGATCAGAAATGAATAGTCGTGAATCTGAATGGGTCCCCTCCCCTGGGAAAAAACAAGAGGTGAACCGTTGGATCGGATACATCAAGTGCAGAGAAAGCAAAGCATGGATGAAAGGGTAAGGTAATGGTGAATGTGATGATGTTGGTACCACTCACTAAGGATTGGATATATCACTCAATTTGGGACACTCACTAAAAAGATGAGGTCAAGTGAACTTCTATATCTCCTCTCATCTCATCATCTTACACTCACCAACCCTCTCTTTATTTAAATGATTTAATAAATAAATATATATAACATTGTATTTTTTTTTTATGTCCAAAACCAAACCAACGTATAATTTTGTGTGTTTCATTTCATATTTCAAACAAACAAATTTACGGAACAGAGGCTTCTTCTTCATCGATTCCGAACACAACCATGTCAGTGCTCTCTACCTCTTTTTTTCTTCTTGTTATTTTACTATCTGCTATGATGCTTCGCATTATGATCTACAATATTTATATTCAATTTAGATCTACAAAATTCATTAACTTTTCTTTTTCTCATTCTGGATGCTGCATTACATTACATTACATTAATCCTTTTTAATCAAGTTTGAGACCAATCACATCTTACTTAAAACAAACAACAACTGGAATTTGATGATATTTTTATTAACTGTGAAATATGAGATCCAATGAAATCCCTTACTACTGCAGATATATTTTTCTTAACAAAATGAGAGGGGGCTTGTGGCAACTTGGCCAATCAATCACCCGCCGTCTCGCCAAAGGAGATAAGAAGTCTGTTGCTCGCAGATGTTTCGCTACGGATTCTGACCTCAAAAAGACTGTTCTTTATGACTTCCATGTTGCTCATGGTGGTAAGATGGTTCCATTTGCTGGATGGAGCATGCCTATTCAGTACAAGGACTCAATCATGGATTCAACCTTAAACTGTAGACAGAATGGTAGTCTTTTTGATGTTGCCCATATGTGTGGTTTAAGCCTCAAGGGTAAAGATGCTGTTTCTTTCCTTGAGAAGCTAGTCATTGCCGATGTTGCTGCACTTGCACCTGGAACTGGGACATTGACTGTTTTCACTAATGAAAAGGGTGGGGCTATCGATGATTCCGTCATTACTAAGGTCACGGATGATCACATTTACTTGGTTGTCAATGCTGGGTGCAGAGATAAAGATTTGGCTCATATTGAGGAGCATATGAAGGCATTCAAGGCCAAAGGTGGTGATGTGTCGTGGCACATTCACGACGAGAGAACTCTACTTGCTCTACAGGTCATTTATTACTCTATTGTACATTACCATCATGCAAGCATAACACACACTTTTAACTTTTTTTTTTTTTTTTTTTATCTTTGATATGTAATGTAATACCTATCTCTTACTGCTTCTGAGTTTTCTCTTCATTTTAGTTTTTAAGATGTATATCATAGTGAAAATATTCTTTCAAGTGTATTTTCCTTTTTAGGACAGAAAGTGTTTCAACTTTTTCTTCAATCTTTTTCCTTGTATACTTTCCTCCATCTGTTTCTCTCAAAATGGCTGTAATGTGCTCTATAGTCTAGACATTAAAGCAATGATTATTAGGAGTTGATCCAGTACATTCTAAGGCGCACTTCGCCCTAATCTGTGTCTCTTTTGGTGCAGTCAGTGTTGTCAAATAGTGACTATAGCATAGTGAAATTTGAGCAAATTGCTATTGTTCTGCGATATGCTAATCAGTACGAAGTGTTATCAAATGGTTATGCTATTGCACTGTTGTCTAGCAGATTTGAACATATTTTTGTAATTCCGCGATTGACAGCATTGAGTGTAGTATGATACATACTTTGTTTAGTCTGGTCATTAAATGATTCCAATTTACTTCAGGTGGTTTGCACCCATGTTAATGTTGAAAATAAATTGAGGGACTTTTAAACTAATGACTTGTACCTCACTGTAACAAACATCAATGAAGTTTTTCTTACTGTCTTTGGAAGCAGGGTCCCCTTGCTGCCCCTGTTCTTCAACATCTGACAAAAGATGATTTGAGCAAGCTATACTTTGGGGAGTTCCGTGTGTTAGACATCAATGGCTCGCAGTGCTTTCTCACACGAACAGGGTATGTTTCCTTTTTGTGTGTGGTTTTCTTCTACCAAAGTTAGCAGTTTATTCTTAGAAGTCCATCTGATTTACAGTTATGTTTCCTTAAATTCCTTGTTGTGTCACTTTGACTATATTGTCTTTCCTTTCCTATTACTGTAATTTTCTTTTGTTGATTAAATGATTTTAATTAGAGGTGTTCATGAATTGACCCAATCTGATTTAAATCACTAAATGTGACCTGACAAATCAAAAACCAAAAACGTGTTTATTTGATTTGATTTGATTTGATTTTTTGGGTTACATTTTGAAGTCTGATTTGGTCTAATCAAACTGAACTTTTTAAACTCATATAGAATTTGTTTTAACTTAGATTGATATGATTTAAAACACAAACCAACAATAAACTGATTTTATTTATATTTTAAATCCAAATCTAAATTATAAAATGTGTATAAGTTATACACACACATGAAATCACAACACCCTGATATACTGTGCATTTCAATGTTTTATTTATCATCTGTTGTAAAACAAATAAAGTTAAATAAAAAAAGTTGATTCAGTCCAAATCACTTTATATTACCTATTGATTGGATCGTAAATAAGGAAACTGATTGATGAATTTCTTTTTCTCTCTCTCAAAGGAAGACATAATCCAACTCTCCAATACCTCTTAGATATAGTTGGATATTTGTCAGGGAAAGTTGGTTACAATGGTTAGTTAATTGCAAGTTAGTTTAGTTTGGATCACTATGCTTATATTTTTTTTTGTATGTTTGAGTTATTGACTTATAGGAAAACTTAATGTCTTATCCCATTGTTTGTACAATGCATACATAATAATACACTCTATAATGGGACTTTCAGGTACACTGGAGAAGATGGATTTGAGATCTCAGTTCCTTCAGAGCATGGAGTAGATCTTGCCAAGGCAATACTTGAAAAATCTGAAGGGAAAATAAGACTGACAGGACTTGGTGCTAGAGATAGTTTACGCCTTGAAGCTGGATTGTGCCTCTATGGAAATGACATGGAACAGCACATTACACCAATTGAGGCAGGACTGACATGGGCTATAGGTAAGAGGAGAAGAGCAGAAGGTGGTTTTCTAGGAGCTGATGTTATCTTGAAACAGCTCGCAGATGGTCCTTCCATAAGGCGTGTCGGTTTCATTTCTTCTGGCCCACCTGCTAGAAGCCACAGTGAGATTCAAGATGAAGGAGGCAACAACATTGGTGAAGTCACCAGTGGTGGATTCAGTCCTTGTCTCAAGAAGAACATAGCTATGGGATATGTGAAATCCGGATTGCACAAAGCAGGTACCAAAGTAAAGATCATTATTCGAGGAAAAGCGAATGAAGGAGTTGTCACAAAGATGCCATTTGTACCCACAAAATACTACAAGCCTACATAATTCCCTTCAGCATTTCTCCTTTGTTGACTAATTTTCCTACAGAGTGTAACATTACATAAATGTTAATGTCATTATTATGTTTCTCACATAAAGTACAAGGCTTCATCTTGGTTAATGACTCAATTTCATTTTAAACACTGTACTGCTTGAACTTGATGTTATCGTGAAATTTTCCCATATTTTTCATCATGCATACTGCGCTATAAGTAAGTAGAACAGTACACACTATAGATTCATGAACACCATTGCAATGTGTCACATGTGCTAGTTCCTCTAAAAACAAAAATCATCAACTGCACGTTATGTAAGAAACTGCCTGTGTTGAAACAAGGGAGTTAGGTTCTAATGTCAGCTCAATATTCACATTATCTCTGGGGCACACAATGATGTTCATGTTCTAAAGTTTGACACTTGACTAGTATTAGATCACAAAGCTCCCAAGCCATGATTTACTGCATTCTATGACAATCCCACCGTTGGGAATTTATGGCCTTTGGACCGCATTAATTTCAGGCATTTCCTACATACCAATACTCTATTTTTTCTGCAGTCCAAATCTACTGCCTTCTTATATTTAGTTCAATGAAGCTAATTCATGATAGCTAGTCAAAATCCTAGTTGTCGGGGAACAGTACTTTGTAACCAGTTTTTTATTCATTAAATACCAGCTAGTGCTAAAAGACTTTAATAATTTTATCTGTATTTTTGGCTTGACTGGAATCATAGGAAACAATATCATGAGTCCCTTGAACGTCGATAGTGACATTGCATAATATATGTAGGGGTTGATGCTTGAATCACATACATCATGTTTATTCATCTTAAGAAGCGAGTTTTTAGATACTAGACTACTTGACAAAAAAAAATTGGGTCCGTTTGTTTTTGACAGTAACCAAATTAACTCATTTCATTCATAATATCAATACAAGATGACATATGATCATGATAATGGGGACTAACATAAGACAATGACACCCCTGCTAACAAATGGGCCACATTGTTTGCTTGTCGCTGGATGAAACTTATCTTAAAGTTTGGTAAACTAGAGAGTGAAGCTTTACAATAATTTAGAATAGTTCCTAATTCGGGATTAATACCAGTTTTGTTGGAGATGTCGTCAACAACTTGCTTATAGTCAAGTTCTATGGACACCGCCATTAATCATCGATTCCCAAGCCAAATTATTGCCTCTTTTAGATATGAGTTCGTTTGTTACAAATTAAAATAAAAGTGATTTTGAAATTCAATAATTTAAAATTTTTATAAAAAATCACAACCTATTTTACGTTTGTTTATCGTAATAAAAATATTTTGTGTTTGTAACTAAATTTTTCATAGGCAAATATTAACACACCAGTTATTATGTTAATATTTTCTATTTCACTAAAGTTTGAACCCGATCATTTAACTCATTCTTTTAGTTCAAACTTCTTGAACTACACAACTCTCCATTTTTCACTTTGCTATTCAACAATAACTTTAAGGCTAAGCTATATCTTCACAAGTCTATCGTTGAAAAATGGGTCAGATAATCTTAGGTACAAGTTTTATAGTTTCTTCACAAGATTTTAGTGTGTTTTAATTAATTAAAGAATAGAAATCAAATTCTTGAACAGAATTCACATTATAATATTTACCTTAAGACATTTGTATTATTCTTATTTCTGACTTCGCAACAAAAGGAAATAGGATTGTGGACTTGTGATCGATAATAATAGTTATGAAAATCTAATTCTTGAACCTACTTGGTCCAGTCTAATTTATTTATTATATGGCTATATCATTGAATAAATGATTCGACAATGATCGACCGAATACTCAATTTACATAACAGAATGAAAAACACGGTGTTGAATAGTTGAGTTGCATACTAGTATTAAATAAATACTCATACTAAGGGTCTTTCTCAATCACGACCACATAATTATTCATTAATTAGTATTCACCACATGAATGGCTGCTGCCTCATCAGAGAATTGTATAGTCAAGGCTGAGCATTGGAAGGTATAAGTGTAATATTGATTTATCTTTTTTATCCCTTCAAAACTCTGCGTGGTAACTGGAATTTGGAATAGAGATGATAAAATCAATTGTGCTTGTGAACACCGAGCAGTATACTGACATCCAATATAAATTCAGTATATTGATTTTATTTACAAATTATTGTTACAAATGGACTTATTAGAATTTATGGTTCGCCTAACCGAATCTAAAAAAATCAACTTTTGAAGTAAGAATAACTCCCACTTATAAACACTTATTCATATCATCTTTTAATCAATGTAGGATTCTTTAACACATTCTCTCACACCAATATTATTGAACTTGATGCGTGGATATAAATGGTGGGTGACCTAGTAGCAGGTGACTCTGATACTACTTTATAATTTGTGGTTGAGCCTAATACAATCTCACAAAACCGACTTGCGGTGAGAATTGACCCCACTCATAAACACTTGTTTAAGCTATCTCCCAGTCAATGTGATACTCATTACCATTTCACGAATCCTCATTGGATACCGTTACAAAATTTTCATTTTTTGGCAATACATCTCCGCTAAACTCAAGATTTTGTTGCATAAATTAAAAAATATATAATTAATTTATTTTGCAGGGAAAACAATATAATTAATATGATTTTTTACACAATATAATTAATTTAATAGATTTTATAAAAAAGTATTTTATAATTTTTTAAATGATCTTTTAGTCTCTATTTTTTTGAAGGGGTCTTTTAGTCTCTCTTATTAATTATTTTTTTGAAAAATGATATATTAATAATAATTAGTGTCTACTAGGACTAAATACTTCATTTATGTTGTAAAATTGCATATATGTGAGGATGTCAAAAAGTACATTTATATATTACACCGTAAGTGTTAGAAATTAGTTTAATTTATATAAATTATATGTGTTAATTAAAAAGTTTCACCCATACATCAATGCCGTGTTCTTACATTATTTTGATGAGTTAAAATCAACATGTAATTCATAAAATAAAAAAATAGGTTCTTTAAACGATGTGTCAACACATTATTGAACACATAGACAACCTCAATTTCTTTTAGAGAAAAACTTCATTTTTCCTCTAGTTTTTCTTCCTTGTTCGCTCATCGGAGATATGTTATTTTGAATAAATTTTTGATGTAAAATCACAATTCTGCATTGTTTCTCGTTATTTTAATTTAAATAAGTGCTTTTTACATAAATCAATTTTTTTTTTTGTGTTTATTCGTGATTTTGTCGTTTGTCATCTTATGTAACGTTGTTTGATTTTTCGTTTTATTGCAGCATTCGTTTGTGAAGTCAAATATGTAAGTTCTCTATACAAAATTTACAAGAGTACTGAAGAAATTTCCTCTAAAAATAAAAGAGTACATACTAAACAAATAAATTCTTTTTTTGAACAAGCTAAGGAAATAAATTCTTAAATATCGTAAGAGACCAAGTATTGATTCTTGAACATCCCATTAACCATAAAGGAAGTATACACTCATTAATGTAAAACTAAGCTTTAATTTCTATATATAAAATAAATATCTGTACACAAAGAATAGGAAAACATGTTTTCACATATAATTAAAAAATGAATTTAATGAATCAATGTTATGTGCAATTGAAACAACTCGCTACATTAGTTTCCTTGTGTCATACGCAACTAGAACAACTTGTTAGCAAATTCATCAACATCAATTCCTTTCATTCGACAAGAACTTGATTTTGAAGCAAGTTCTCTCATCTCAGAAACACTTCTTCCCAACATCAAAGCCATTTTCATTTCAAATAACTCTCCATTTTCTCTCATCTCAAAATCTTTCTCTTCCAATGTTTCATCAACAGTCTCTTCCAACAGCTTAAAGAATCCACCACAATTTCTATACATTTCAAATACCATACCAATTTGTCCACCATGTTCAAAAGCATTCACTACAGCACCTAATGAACCAGCCATTAAAGCAACTATAGCTGCAACAGAATTGTTTCCTACAAATGCAGAACCTATAGCTGCAATTCCAGTGAGTAATGGACCAGCTATTGCTAAACTTTTGTTAACCTTTAATGCTATATTTCCAAGTCTTTCATAATCTTCAATATCTTTATTTTTCACAACTTCAATAACTTCTCTCAATTCCATTTCCAATTCTTCACTCCATCCATTAGTACTATTTTTCTTCTTCATCTTTCTTTCTACAACATTTCCTTCTTTTCTTTTTGCAGGCCACCAAACAGCAGGTTTATATTTTGCAGGAAATTTTTCAAGCATAACACCTAATAAAGGAAGTGGATAAGCTTTGTCAAGTGCCAAAACTTTCTCCATGAAACACTTCACATCTTCTTCTGATTGATTTCCAAGAGCAATTCTGTTTTCGATTTGGCTTCGAAGGTGTTTGAACAATCTTGTAGCGTTTCTTTGTTCCTCCGCGAGTTGCGAAGGCTGAATTTTGTTCATGATAAGAAGCATACTTGTTGCTGCAGAAAACAAAAGTGTGGATGATAGTTTAAGAGCTAAAAGTGGTGCTCCAATAGCACTAGTTGCTGCGGCGACACCCGTTAATGCTGTAGCAGTAAGTGTGATCATGTTGATGTTGTTTAGAAGTAGGTTGTTCCAATTCTGTCGCTGTTCGCTGAGGTTGTTGTGCATTTCGATTCTGTCGGATACAGAATCTAAAATAGCATAGAGTTGCACGGTGATGGTGGAGTTGTTTGAGTTGGAAACATTGTTTTGATCATGTAATAATGGGACTGAGTCTGTAAATGTTGTTAATCCCTCAACATGTTTTCTAGTAGGAATATTAGGCACAGAGAAATAATTATTGGTTTTTGGGACATGGATTGTAGCATTAATAACTGATTTTCTTAAAGGAATAGAACACGAAAATCTTGTTATGGAGGCCAAAGCCATGAAATGAAAAATATTAATTTGAAGGGTATAATTTATTTTTGTGTATATTGTGTTTTTGTATTGATTTATATAATGGAGGATGTGTAGGTGGTGGTATTTATAATATTGATATAAGTAACAAAAAAGAAGGGGAAAAGTCAGAATCAAAATAAAGACATAGGAGACTGACCAATATTAATTGACCTGGTCCTGTTCAAAATTTCCAGCCAGGTGCTTGGCTTAGGTCTCAACATGCGACATAGTAAAATTAAATCCAACTTCATAACTTTTAAGTTTTTTAAATGAATAATAGTTAAGACAAATTTCAAAATTTAAAATGCATTTGTAAAGGTACTAAAATTCATGTACTAAAAAATTCTTCACATCAACAATGAAAGTTGAACTCATTTTAAATATAAACAAACTTCTTACCAACTTAACTCAACATTCATTGACAAACCAACTTCATAACTTTTTTAACAGCTTTATATATATTAGTCTTCATACTAGCTAATAGAATACTAATTCCTTCTTATTTAAAACCAATAACTTTTCTAAAAATAAATAAATAAACCAAGAGCTTTTACTTTTTCAATCTTAAACACATAAGCGGATGATTTTCACACATAAAAAAGTTATCACATAATTTTAAATGCAAAACAAAAACTACTTAATCTAAATTATGTCTTGCAATATTAAATGATACATTTCTCTCAGTTTTTGGACAAACAATGACACTGATTTTCTTTTTTTATTAATCCAAACAATGACAGTGATAAATAAATGATACATGTGTTTTGAAGCGTGTTTTTATTTTGGTACAATGTTTTAAAGCGTATTTAATAAATGAAAAAGTTTATTTATCAACATATAGAAAATCATACATGTGTTTTGAAGTGGTGTCTTTATAAAAATAAAGGGTGTATTTATATGCATATTAACATTCATTGTATTAAAAAAATTATTACTGTCACTAAATATAATTTATTTTAAAAGATTTGGCAGTTGGATTGAAAAATACAATAGCATAGATAATTTTTATAAAATTTGACATTAATTAAAAATCATTTGATATGTTAATAAAAAATCATTTGATAACATAGATCTTTGTGGGGTGACGAGTTTGATTTTTTATTTTGGAGTCTTGTACAAGAACTTTATTATATATGTGTCATTCTTTTTAAGTATTTCACTTGTATATGATGTCCGTTGCTTTGCAACTTTTGTTAAGCCTGTCTTTGTTCTTCTTTAACAAGGACATGTTATCAATATATTTAAACTTTTCAAATAATTTTTTTTAGTGAAAATAACAAAAGAATACATATACAAATGTATCGGTGAATAAAATAGACACATGAAGTGTTCAAGATCAATAGAAGACTGATGCTGAAAATAACCTTCTTTTATAATAAGTCATTTCTTGTCTGGTAAGATAGGACAATGTCAATCATATATAAATCATATTTTAAGAGAAGTCAATCGATTTGCAAATGTTTTAATTAGACACTTCTTCTCTGGAGGAACCTCTCAGTGTTATTTTTCCTTTTATTAATTTGGTTAATTAGTTTTAATTTCATTCCAGTCCTAGTCCAAGTATAAAAAAAATGAGGTTTGGTAAGTTGAGCGAAATCTAATACTTGCACGTCACGTGAAAGGCATACATTATAAATAAACAAAATATTCTAATTAATTAATTGATTAAAATCCAGTCAAGAAAAATTTACAATCAATTAAAATAAGAGAGTGACATGACCTTTCTAAGTGACATGGACTTTGTTGCACAAAAACTAATTTTTATTGTAAGATCAATGAGGAGTGAGGATTTCTCCGATAATAAAAATCAATGGAGCGTATTATTTATTGAGGGATATACACAAAAAATAAATGATAGATCTTATCATTAAATTGTCTCATCATCATTAATTAATTTATATTTTGGATATTTTTTTTATATCTTGATCTCTTTAAATATAAGAAATTGAAAAGATTTTAAATGGAGAGAGTCCTTCTCAAGAATGAGACTAGCCATATATGAGAAAAACAAAAGGAATAAAAAATGTATTAATCCAATATTTTATCCAAGCAAAATAATATATCTTTAAACCAAATACATGTAACTTTTTGCTTATATGTAAAATCAAACATTATTTCACGGGACAGAGTGTATATATAACATTTGATATTTGTTTTCGTCTTCAAAACAGTAAAATAAAAACTTTTAGTCTGAGAGTTTTTTTTATCAATGGGAAAAAACAAGACAAAAAAGAAAACTAAAGTTTAATGAAAGATACCTTCTATAGTAACAACTATGCCGATACTAAGTAAAGGAGGGAAACAATAAAAAAGTCAAATCTTATTATAAAGAAGGGTAGCTTCAAATTTGACCAACCAATGGGCGCAAGAGTTTCTTTTCGGTAAGGTGTGCACAAGAACAATGTTGCTGTCCCTAGTCAGCAGAGATATAATGTAATCAATAATCACAACATATAAGTGAGTATGAAGAACTCTCTCTTTGATAAATTTTATTGCGGAAAGAGAATCATAATTTTAGTTACAGAGTTTAAGTGATCATGAATGAACTAAATGTCCATCATATCACACATTTTAATCTTACACACATAAGAGACTTTGACGCTACATCTCTGCATCATACTATAGGACTAACATTCACACTTAAATTCCAACCCTTTCTTTCACACTTCTTGGTCTGTCGCATAATCTGTCTTGCCAAAGACCACGTCTATATATATTGGTTATTTACCAGAACCCATCGCAATTGGACAGTTTCACATCGCAATTGGACAGTTTCAATTCCAAAGAGGCTAACTAAGTCAGGTACTGAACTTTTCCTACTTCAAGCTTATAATTATTGACGTGTAATAACATCATAAAAAATTGAATAATTAAATATGTTCAACTTCAAATAAGTTTCTAGCTTAATTGCTACAATAGTTTTTGACTAGTTTTATCGTTTAGCACGGGTTTTGTTATTAAATTGTTTCTTCAGTTGAGTACTGAAACAAAAAACGTGTGATCACTTACATTGTTTAGCAAGAAACAGACTTATTATATCACATATAACGAAAAGAAGATAAACTCATAACAATGGAGGACATCCTAGCTAAAAGGATTTTGGACATGGCCACCGTAAAAAAAGATTATTATTATTTTTTACTGGAAACTCATTGTATCACGACATTGACATCACATGATTCATCTTTTTAATGGAAGGTAGCCACCGACAAAACTAGAAATACATGGCAATTCTCAATTATAATTTCTCCAAATGTCCTAAGCTTTTTTAACCGTAGTATTCATCTCAATATTTTTATTTTCAAAACAAGCCTTGTTACGAGCAAATCAAAGACCAAAACATAAGGATAAAACATAAGAAATGACCTCTTAATCGAGTGGGATATGCCATCAACAAACATTGTATTATCATAGTTAACCCCTAAAGACGATAGAACCAAACTTATTATTTAACCCTCACAACGTTTGGATAAACAGCTTATATATAGATGCTTATAGCATTAGGGCTTATAACATTAGAGCTTACATCATAAGCTCTTATATTTGATAAGCTATTTATGTTTGGATATGTACACTAAAAAGTACTTACATAAATTGAAGTGTTTGGATGTGACATTACATAAGCAATTATCAAAATTTTAAATATTTTTAATTTAACAAAAAAATCAAA
>Ga0315913_1007190_pt1 | contig 13407 bp, 5 predicted proteins | sample MpolsnodulesMG_FD_207736 | JGI IMG/M metagenome (GOLD analysis project Ga0315913, IMG submission 207736) | Medicago polymorpha root nodule microbial communities from Los Angeles, California, United States - small nodules | ecosystem: Host-associated > Plants > Roots > Nodule | place: USA... | reverse complement strand
ACGCCCCCCCTCCCCCTTCTTGTGTTTTTCTCACCTTCACTTAGAACTTGGGAATAGAATTCCTCCCTTTGTAATGTGTTTCAAGGCCTCTTGAATCTTCATTCATGGTCTTCCCAAAGTCTTCACAATTCTTCAAATATTTTGGTTTGTCGATTTGCATGATTTCTTCTTGAATTACATCAAAACACCCTAGAATTGCAATGTTTCGGGAAAAACTAGAATTACATGACTCAGTATAAAAAAAATTACAAATTTCCTGAAAACCATATGTAATTGTTCTAATACTCCTTTATTCGTAATGAGGTGAATGGCAAGGAGGCACATCCTGAAAATCCCTATGTGCATTATGAATATCTTGTGGCAAAGAAGGAACAAGATGAAACCCTTATCAAGAGGAACCACTTACTGAAGGCATGAAGGGGGGATAAAATCCCTTTTGACCTGTAATTTTTGTTGTATTCCATCCATTATGTAATACACTTGTGTAATTTGTCTATTAAAAGTGTTTAGTTGACCATTAGTATTGAGGTGGTAGGTCCAAAAATTGTTTATGATATTAATTAGGGTTAAACATGTTTTTAGTCCCTATAAATATACCAGCTTTTCGTTTTATTCCCTCTAAAAAATTTCTTCAAGTTTTAATCCTTATAAAAATTTTAATCACTACTTTTGGTCCCTATTTTTAAGTCAATTTTTGTATTTTTTTTAATGAAATTATGCAAAAATATATAGAATATTGTAAAAATCTCTCCAAAAAGAAATTATAATTTTTTAACAAAACATAAATTAAATATAAATTTTTAACCGCAAAAAATAAAAAAATTTAATTTAATTCATGTTTTGTTAAAAAATTCTATTTTTTTTTGAGAGATTTTTATAATATTACAAATTTTCTACAAAATTTTATTTAAAAATATGAATTTTACATATGAGTTTACTTTAAAGAAGGGACCAAAAGTGAAGACGAAAAACTTTTGGAGAACTAAAAGTTGAAGAAATTTTTTAGAGGGGCTAAAACAAAAAGTTAACATATTTAAGTAATCATATTTTCTTTTTCTTGTTTTTGAATTCAAATCTAATTTTACAAATAAACATTTCATGTATTTCAAAAAAAATAAAAAAATTCATCAACAACATTATAAATCCAGTAATCATTTGATTTAATTACAAACTAAGACTGAATAATACACATGAATTCTAGGTTTGAGAGTTGTGAATTTAAAAATACTAACTTAACATTAAATGTCTAGATACACAATTGATAATTGAGATTGATGAATAGAGGATAACAATTCAAATATTTTATGACTGGATATTTTATGACTACTGATTAGTTATAAACATCAAATTTAAATGAACGTCAAAGATATTTAACCTATAAAGAATATAATATTTTATTTTAGGGAAATGTTAACCGGTGCCTCCGGGGCACTGGTTAAGGATATGAAAAAGGAAATTAAATAGTAGTTAATGCATTAAAATTGTGTAATTAATTTATAATAAAGTCAAAAACAGTTTTCTTTTATGGTAATAATTCCTTTTTATGGTATGCTTAACGAGTACCCCGGAGGCACCGGTTAGCCGGACCCTTTATTTTATTAGTTGGATATAAGAGGGTGTTTATGGGGTGGGTATATAATGGTATAAGGGGTTGTCTATTAAACACGTTAGTGTAATATCAATTTTCCTTTTTTTAATAATATAGGTATATAGGTTGTCTATTAAACACGTTAGTGTAATATCAATTTTCCTTTTTGAATAATATAGTAGTAATTTTTGATTAAAAAAATGATATAGCAAGTTGTCAAAAAATGATATAGTCGTGTATTTTTTCATGTCTCATATATATAAGCAAACAATAATTTTTTAGAATGATTTTTTTTGGTGTATACTGGGTATCCTCCACGTGCAACTACGAAGACTAACGAGCATTGTGGGACCTAAATGGGCAGCAAGCTCTCCCTAAGAGTTTTAACGTTGATGCATGCCCAAGGCTGGATTTGAATCCAGGACCTTGGTTAAGTTAAAAGAGACCTGTTTCATCTCATCTAAGTGCTCTTGAGTGAATGATTTAATAACACATGTATATACGACCTATAATATAAATCAGATACATTAGTTATTGATCCAAACTTTAAAATAGAATATTTGACTAAAAGGGAATATACATTATTGACAACACGTGCTTAGAATATAGTCCTATAAAAGATCCAACTGTGGGACTCTAATTCAGCACAAATAATAATAGCATTGAATCCTTCCTGTTTCAAGTTCAGTACAGAAGTGTTACCCTTGAGGCAATGGAGGAAATCAACAACCCAGGAATGAAAGTATCTTCAATCAGCAGTTGGTTAAAAGATTTGGTAAGAAAATCAAATGGTTTTGCAATTAATTAAGTTAAATGTATGTAAGCTAAGTGAAGCTTATAATTTTTTGAGTTTGAGATCTTTCTCTTCCACTTCAAAATATCCTTCACAAGGGAAATATGCCTAACCTTAAATATGAATAAACATAGGTCTCAAACATAGTTATACCTTCTCAAATATATTTAATTTGTAGGCCAAATCTTCAAGGTTTATTTTTCTTCAAACATTAATTAATGAACTTTTATTTTTTTGCAGGAAATGGACGAATACAATATATTTGCTGAGGAATGCAACCTTAATTTTCTTGATGTTGATGTAGGAGGGTTTCTTTCACAAGACATAGCTAATGTATTTCAAGAACAAAACAAACAACAATGCTTGTCTTTGGGGTCCACTTCCACAAATGGTCTCAGCAAGTCGTTTGATAATAGTGACAAAATCAATGAATCTCTTTCACCAAATATTTCTCCATCTTTTCAGTTGCAAATTCCATCTTTTGAGAACTCCCCAAATTCACCCCCTAGTAACTCAAAAGAGAATGAAACAATACTAGTGTCTCCAACCGAATTGGAAAATATGAATCACTCAACAGAAACCTCAAAAGGGCCATTGGAAAATGGAAAGTTGGAAACAAAAACCTCAAAAAGCAAAAGGCCTCGTGCTCATGGTAAGGATCACATCATGGCTGAGAGAAATCGAAGAGAGAAACTCACCCAGAGCTTCATTGCTCTTGCAGCTCTTGTTCCTAACCTTAAAAAGGTATGTTATGTAATTTTCACTTACCCTATTAGCTAACTCTTAAAATCATCAACTATCAATTACTTCATTGATAAATACCTTTAATTATTTATCATAAAAACTTATGACAAGTTTATATTAAGAAATATTCAAAGAGACAAATCCAACATATCTTATATATTAACATTTTCCTTTATGTATGGTTAAAGTAGATTATATGAATAGTGCACATGGTACCAAACTTTGACATGTAATTACGAGCGGAGGGAGTACTAATATAGGAAAATTATTTACATATTTATTAAATTTTTATCTTTCTTTAAAATAAAACAAATCGATGTTATTTAAGGACAAATCTAATCATTTAACATTATTATTTTTTAACTCTATTATTTTTCTTCTAGATGGACAAGCTATCTGTACTAATTGACACAATCAAATACATGAAAGAGCTTAAAAATCGTTTGGAAGTTGTAGAAGAACAAAACAGGAAAACAAAAAAAAAGTCATCGACGAAACCATGTCTATGCAGCGATGAAGATTCGTCATCATGTGAGGATAACATTGAATGTGTTGTTGGTTCACCATTTCAAGTGGAAGCAAAAGTGTTAGGAAAACAAGTGTTGATTCGGTTCCAATGCAAGGAGCACAAGGGGCTACTGGTTAAAATTATGGTCGAAATTCAAAAATTTCAACTCTTTGTTGTCAATAGCAGTGTCTTACCCTTTGGAGATTCGACACTCGATATTACCATCGTTGCTCAGGTAGCTACATATCCTTTAAATCACCATTAAACATTTTTTACCACTTTTACACTCTTGCTACGTACCATCACTATTACTGTTATTATATTGACAAAAAAAAATTAATTGTTATTATCTTATAATAAGTAGTTTATTCTAAGTTGTTTTCTACAATAATTGCTTGATATATTTATTTTGTTTTCTTTTGATATCGGTCTTTTTTCTCCATGAAATTTACCATTCTATATTATAGTTGGGTGAAGGGTACAACTTGAGTATGTTATAGTTGGGTCAAGGGTACAACTTGATTGTTTCCTTTTGATTTTGGTCTTTTTTCTCCATGAAATTTATCATTGTATCTAATATTAATCATATATTATTTTATAGTTGGGTGAAGGGTACAACTTGAGCAAAAAGGAACTTGTGAAGAAAGTACGCATGGCATTATTGAAGTTTACGTCATCATAACATGAACACGAACACGGTCAAGTGTTGCCTATGGAGCTGCCGATTAACAAAAGTCGAAAGTATTTTCAGATTTTCCTTATTATTGTACAATTTCGTTCCGGCATGAAGATGGAAATCTGATAAATATTGATTTGTTAATTATTATATTAGTATTTTTTTTCTTTGTTAGAACTCGAACTCGGGACCTTTATCTCCTTGACTCTTTTAGGTCAAAAAATTGAACTATATATATTGGATAAATAACTCAGGACCTCTAATTCAAGTTAAGAAGTTGAATCTCTATTAAAGGCTTGATTTGAAATGTTATATTAAACTATTGAAATACGCATCTTCGTTCTGACATGAAGATGCAAATCTTTGTTATAAGACATTGGATCTCTATTCAAGTTAAAAAAAAAATTATTTATAATTTTCTTAAATTGTTGAATGTAATAAACATCTTTGTTCAGACATGAAGATGCAAATCTCGGTTTTTTTTTTTTTAATGACAAATATTGATTTGTTAATTCTTATGTCAGTATTTTTTCTTTGTTAGGACTCGAACCCAGGACCTTTAACTCCTTAATGCTTAAATTAAACTATATATATTAGACAAATATCTCATAACCTCTAGTTCAAGTTAAGAATTTGGTTCTCTATATATATTATTGAGAAATAATTCAGTGCTTGATTTGAAATGTTAAACATATCAAAATTAGATCTTGTAACTGCAATTGATAATAATATTTGCACAACTGATAATTTTTGTGACAATCTTCTCTTTTCTCTTTTTTTATTTGTTAAAAACAATAAAGAGATAAGGAAGAGAGAGAGAGAGAAATAATATAATATGAATATGAGAGATAATGTTGTCCAAAAATTATCACAAAATACAATTAACTATATTTCTCCCAAGCTAATTAGTGAGGATTGGTGTTTGATGTAGAAAGAGTTATATTGTGTTTGGTATATTGAACTAAGGGAGAGAAAAGTTGGAGAGAGAGAGAGTGTTTGAAGAGAAAGGTAGAATTTCTACTAAGAGATGAGGAAGAGAAAAGTCAAATACATGGGGCCTACATGTTTTATTTTTCTTCTCACAAAGAAGCAAGAACGAGCAGAGAAGTGGCCATTTTTTCCAATTTTCGATTGGTAGAGTACTCCCTCCGATCTCAAATATAAGAAAAGATTCTTTTTTTAAGTTCATTGAGTAGTTAATGTATCTGGTCTACATTGTAAAACAAATACATTAATTATTCAATAAACTTAAAAAATAAATCTTTTCTTATATCTGAGATCGGAGGGAGTATTTCCCTATATATTTACGCAATTAATACATGTGGTCGGTTGATCCACCGAAACATTGCTTCTTAATTAAATCGTTGAAAATTTTGGTTGAGGGTTCAAGAAAATATTTACTATTAATTTTCCAGCACTGCACACGAGAACATGGTTGAAAGTGTGGGTAGAGGACAACGGAATGTATATAAATATGAGGGTGAGGGTGAGGGTGAGGGATTATAACGAATTCATATTTGTTAATTGTGTATAAGTAATTTAATAGTTTTGTGACTTAAATTTAATTAATTAATTTAAATAATCTTGTTATTTAAATTTAATTAATCATATACAATTTTTTGATAGCTTTTTAATACTTTTTAAAAACTCTTACTTTTATCTCTTTCACTTTATCATCTATATTTTCATAAGTCGTTATCAACATGATGCTATAATTAACCAACTGAAATTCAAAAGTTTGGAGCTTAAATCATTGTGCAAATTGCAAAAGAAGAACGTATAAGTCGGTTTTATTTCTTCTCATTCTTATGAAAACGTTTGATTATTTTTGCTGCTAGATAAATAGTAACTTATTAGTAAAAAAAAATGAAAGCATAAAATACATGATAGGGAGCTTCTACGGTGTAGTTAGAAAATTGACTTTTTTGAAAAAGTTAATTTTAATTTTAATGTTTGATTTATTTTTAAATTGTTGATTACTGATTAATGATCAATAGTAATTCATCTAGTAATGCTTGCAACATCTTGGACTTACAGGTACTATTTTATCGTTGGCATCTTTAACATGCAAACAGATTTGATGATATTATGTAATAGTCTTGAGTGTTACACTTTATGAGGTGTTATACTTAAAACAAGATAGGATAAAATTTGATTAAGTGTAGACTTGTTAATCTGATGAATTGATGATACTATGAGGACTGAACTTTTGATGCCACTGTACAAACAGTGGGGTGTTACTCACTACAATTTTGATGTTATAGTGTTAACTTCATCAAAAAAGTCATTTTCACGACTTCACCATAGAATTTTCCTACATTGATAATGTATGAGTACAAAAAAGATAGATCTCAATGGATCTTATTAGTAGAGATTGAGCAGATCAATAATATATAATTATTGGAGAACTTTAAAAAAAAACAATTTTATTCTTTATAAATTCTTGAAGAATTCAAAAAGAAGTGCATCCTTGAAGGATTGCTTGAATAATTTTTCATTATTTAGATATGTAAAAACTCAAGTTTATTCTAATAAATTTTTGAGAATTCAATAATGATGCATCCTAGAATAATTGCACAAATAAATTGATTAGATTTGTTATATAGTTCTTGAAGAACTCGAAAGGATCTAATAATTATGCATTCCTGAAGGACTCTTAGAGTATTTACAATTTTCATTATTTTTTATTGTACACTTGTTTTATTTTAGTATGATCATCTTTAGTATTTAGAGTAAATTACACTCTCCTTTCCTACGAGAAGTTTGAATTACCTTCTCCTCCGGTCCTCCCCTCTTATGTTAAAATATACACTTTCATGCCTTGTGAAAAGTAAAATTTATACTCCCCTCCTCTATAAGATGCTTGAATTATAACATTGTCTCTTAAATATGCACTACACTTTAATCTATTTTATCATAAATAAATATTTTTATAATATATACGAATTTTGAACCACCATTTATGAAAAATAAATCAATTTCTTTATAATTTAAATGTCAATGATAATTAAATTTAAATATTTCGCTATTAGTTTTATAATTTAGAATATAAAATTAACTTCTAAATAACCATATTTTATTGTCTACAGTAATTTTTCACATTCTAGATAGTGTAAAATAATGTAACGATAAATATTGTTATTAGATAGTGTAACATACTGGAGTTAATAATTTTAAAATACATTCCCTCAAAAAAAAAAATTATAACTACTCATACACATTAAAATACTATTGATCACAAGATTAAAATATAATAAAATACATATTAAAAATAAGAGCATTGCTTCCTTAAAAAAAAAAAAAAAAAAGCATTGCTATGTGAAGCACTATCTCACGAAGTGAAAAATTGCCACTTTCTCTGACGCAATTTTACTGAAGATTAAATCAAATAAATAAAAACATACACGACCTTTATAATACAAACCCAAAACTCAATTATACTCTTGTGTTATGCTATATAAATGATAAAGTTGGTAAGTTAGAGATCAACTACATATTTTGTATGAATTTGCTTCGAAATAATCAACTGAAGAAAATTGTCTAGTTAATTAGGGAGAATCCGACAAAACAGGTACAGTATATATTGTTTTTTTAAAAGGGGTAGAGTAGTATGGTTGATGGTTTACTACTTTTGTATTTTTTTTTATAGAAACCTACTCTTGTACATTAGTTAATATTTTATGAGGAATCGTACTCTGCGAAATTATTTATAAAGCAATTATTTAGATATGAGAAAATGCGACAAGGTGAGTAGACTTGTTTTATTTATTCCCCCTTTTTTTATTTGGTACAGGAGCAATAGCAACTAACATGCATGCATGGGTTGTATTCTTAGATTAAAATCTTAAACCAGTATTTAATTATATTGAGACATATGCACATGCTCATTCTCCAACAATTGTTTACATCAAATTTAATTATATTAAAACATATGCATATGCTCATTCTCCAACGATTGTTTACATCAATCGTTAAAAATAGATAAGATAAAAGACATTTGTAGTAATTTTGTCTTATTTAATCTATTTGAAATCATAGACATGACATATATTAAAGATAAAGTAAACTACAACCATTTTACATAAGTATTGAGATTGCATGCATCTGCTCTGAGATTGTCATGCTAGACACCTAACATTGTTTGTAACTTCAACATGTAATTTTATTTTATTTTTTTAAAGAAATTAAGATCCTAGGCAGATTTTGTGTATGATATCATGGATCCAATAATAAAAGTTTATGCTTTATTGGATCCTAGGCAGCCACATTCTTTGATGCCATCTCTGCTGCATAATACCAACTGTTGGATCCATTTTCAGCTAAAATGATATAAGCGCATTAAATCTACTTTCGATGCCACAAATAATAATTATTTTTCGACAAAATGTCACACATAATTATTGTTTTCAATCTATGTCATCGTGAGCTTAGTTCAATTGGTAACGACAATGTATAATATATACAAGGTTCGAGATTCAAACCCCAACAACCACCAAAAAATCTATGTACTCGAACACATATTAATATTAGACCCGTATCCAATGTTTCTTTGTTAATAAAATCTAATTTTGACTTAGTTACAATAATAAGAATCATTTTTTTAGGGAAGAATCATATATTTACCCCTACAATTAGAATCAAATAAATTAGTATCTAAAAGAATCAAATAAAATAATTTGGATTTGACTGAAAGGTAAGATAAAAAAAAATTATCCAGAAATCAAACTTTTTTCTCTCGAACAATTCGTATTTGGTGAGCTTATTAACCACATGAGCTCAATTGTTTGGTTAAATGAGAATGAGATAATTCACTTAGCAAAAATAGTGTTTTTATAAGTTAATTCAAGTAAGCTTGTAAATTAAAGCTTATAACTTATATTTTTTATCTTAATACCCCTACAATCTTCATTAATAAATGTTAACTAAATATTAATTTTTATGTCATGTCATATTTATAAGCTAATTTGAACGCTAATTTATCAAACAATACAAATTCAATAAACTAGTTTATTCGCTATCAATTATAAACTAACTTAAAAGCCATTTGTTATCATCTAGTTTATCAACTATCAGATATTTTTAACAAACATAGTTTTAATGCACATGATTTCACCTAAAAAATTGCTTTAACTTTTTATAACTAAAAATAAAATGGATTTAAATTGAAACTAAAATTAAATTTAAAATTTTTGCCTCCCTATAACTAAATTTTGGATTATTTTCTAATTCCTATAAATTTATTAAATCTTATTTTTAATCCTTATAAAAATAAAGAAAAACAATTTTTAAACTTTCATCCAAGAAAAAATTATTTTAGCATTGTGCCATGAATATTAAACTATTTTTTTTAGAGGAGGTACAATATTAATACGCACATGTGTGCTGTACAAAGATAAATTAAAATAGTTGTACTATATTAGAGTGAAAACAATTATTTGCACTATTAAATGTAGTTTTTTTTTTCCCAATGTGTAACACCTTATTTCTGGGCAATAATTATTAAATAATAAGAATAAATTGAATAGAGAAATGTTAACATGTGTCTTAAGGACACATTAAGACACATGTTAAGGTACCAAAGATAGAAATTATGCGTTGAAAATTATGCTAATTTATTTTTCACAAAATTGAAATTTAATGTTTCTCAATAAATATTTCATCTTTATGGAAACTTTAACATGTGCCCTAAGGGCACATCTTACCATGACCCTAAGGGTTTTTCTAACTTGTGCAATCTTGTACGGCTTAAAAGGGTATTAAATGCATAATTTTTGGGGTTTTCCTATGCCCTTTTAATGAGTCATTTAATTAACATTTTCTTAAAAACTTGTTTTTTTTTTCTCTCTCTCTCTTTGTTCGTGAAAGGCTCTCTCTCATTTATATAATTGCCAATGAACTAGATCACAATGCTCTTACCATACATACAGCTCGTTGAAATTTCAATTTTGGTCAGTGATATATGCAGGTTCCCATCGATCAATATCTACAATCAAATTTTAAATGAAATAAAATATTACAAATTAGAGAGGAAAGAATCGTAATCTTTGACATTGATTTTTGTATAGTGGGAAAAAACTAATTAATTGACTCATTAATAAGACATAGGAAAACCCCGAAAATTATGAATTTACTACCCCTTAAGCTGTGTAAGATTGCACAGGTTAGAAAAATTCATTTAATAACAAGGATGTTACAAAACTTTACATGATACCATATATTAGCATAAATTTTCCTTTAAAATAATAATTCCAACAACGGAAAACAATTTTGGGATCTCATTAATCAAATTTCTCTTGTTCTTCAACATCGAAAATAGAAATGACAATAATTTTCAAGATTTAAACTCAGATAAATAGATCCAACGTCAACCCCAACCCTGGTGTTGCATATCAGAGCTCGCATTCGACTATATGTCTAATCCTTACTAAAAATAAAATTGACGGAAGACAATTCTCGTTGAAACCTTCTAGCCGTCCTGCAACTAGATCTCCTCATCCTAAGTATATGTACCCATAAATACAACAAAAAGAAAGGGGTGAGAAATCCTGTCATAACATAATCATAAGGAAAAGCACGCACATTAAATAAATATCAGAAGAATATAATCTCCATTATCTCATTCTCTCAACAACCATCATGTATAATCTCTTCATTTCTCATATCACAGCACCTTTTCGTATGTTGGTCTTTACCCCAGCAAAGGTAATTGACAGTATTTCCTTTCATATGTTGGTCATTACCCCAGTAAAGGTAATTGACAGTATTTTCTTTCGTATGTTGATCTTTACCACAGTAAAGGTAATAGACATATGTTTACTTTCTTGTAATGTCGTCTTTACCAATTTAACGGTAATAGATAGTTTTTCCTCCCCAGTGATACCTATCAGTTTGTTCCCCAGTCAGTATATGTTCATTGTCTTTGCATTTGTAATTGCATTGCAGGCATTCATATTGTTATATTCATAAGCATGGCATTCTCAGCGCTTCAATTGGTCAAAATTAGCGTACTTAATATTTAAGTCTCTTCGACCCGTTGATTTAAAGTTCATACTTTTAATCCCCGTGACGAAGAAACTTAAAGAGGGGCATATGTCATACCCTAAATTTTGATCAATTAATATTTTTGTTCGCACTTTAATCAGTCAAAACTTTTTCTTTCGTAGTTTAAACAGTTAAAACCCTTTTTCGTATAGTTAAACTTTTTATTCGTATTTTAAGTATTTAAAACATTTTTATTAGCGTTCTAGTTAGTTAAAACATTTTTGTTCGTATTCTAGTTAGTTAAAGCTTTTTTTATTCGTATAATTAAATCCTCTATGTTCATATTTTAAAATTGTTATTTGTATTTTTAGTGAGTTAAAAAAGTTTTATTCGTATTTTAAAAACCGAGTAGTTTTGTCATTTCAAACGAAATTTCGGCAGAGAGGTATTTTAAAATACCTCATTTGGTTACCGAAAGGGACAATTTTTATTTTCCTTTTTAGTGTTTTATTATTTCTTTAGTCCTTTCTTTGTTAATGTCTTTTAATTATTTAATATTATTTTTCGTTATTATTATTATTATTATTATTATTTAATTATGTGTCCATGTGTCAGTTTCCTATTGGTCTCTAAAGCATCCAAAGTTGTCCAGATTTTTTTCCTTTCTCCCCAAGTTTGTCCAGGTGTCACAATATCATTGGTCTAATGTTCAAAACCCTAATTTCTAGCAATATAAATAGGTGCATTTATTGCACATTGTAGGGAGTCAGAGAAATCACTGTTCACGCGTCAGAACTGGTCATTTTAGTCCCTCACACATCAGAAACACATTTCCCATTTCTCTCTCATCCAATTTCGGATCAAACACCAAAATTCACAGAAAAAATGATGAACTTATGAAGAACACATGAACATCAAACTTCCAAAACCATAACATAAAGCCTCATTTTCGAAATCAATACCTCAATTTCGAAATCCATCACTGATCCAAACTCATAACACACACACACGTTACGGATCCGAATACACCCATACATACGAACTCGGATCTATCGTCACCAACGACCTCAAACCGTTTCAAGCCGAAAGTGAAAAGGAGAGGAAGTAAGCAAATCAAACTCTAACAAGTGAATCCGAGAAGCAGTATAGAAGTTAATCGAAATTTTCCGTCTCGAAATTGTGTTTCTCCGTTCATAAACAAAGGTACATCTCCACCACTTTTTTTTCTTCTTTAGTTTTTTTTGAATATTGTCGAAAATGAAAGTGTAGATCTAGGGTTGGTTTGAAATGTTTTTGGATTTGTGAGTTTAGATCCGTAAAGAGGAGAAGAAGGTTGAGCTTTTGATGTAAAAAAAATTCAAAAAAAAAAAAAAGCTCTGACGCGGCGGCTCTCTGGCCGACCACCGCGTCGGAGCAGCTCCGGCCGCTCCTCTTCTTCTTCTCCGGCGGTCTGTGTTTAGAGAGAAGTGTTTGTCTTTGTGTTATGTTTTTTCTTGCTAAAAGCCTTATATACCCCTTCCCATTACACTATGTGCGCATACCATGTGCTTGTGTGCTCCATCAGTTGTAAGCCTTCAAATCCGGATCGTTCCATGATCTGATGGCTACTGTGTGCTTGACTTTAGATCCAGTGTGTGCTGCCTGTGTTTTACTTTTGTGTGTCTGCTGTTTTGAAATCATATGCATGAGTTTTGATTGTTTTACTGTGTGCTTCTTTTTTTAACCTTTGGATCCTTGATCCAGTGATTGAATCTGGACCTCCTGATTCATCAAGTGGTCCAAATTCATCCCGCCTGAGCCCCTTTGTTTTATTTTTCTTCACTATTTTTCAATATATTTTACACCATTTTTTTAATTTTAATATCTCTTTTTATTCTAAAAAATGTATTCTCTCTTTCAAAACTTTCTATTTTTTTTAATATTTGTTTTACTTGTTTATTTCCACTACTTTTTGTTATTTGCTTGATTGTTTTTAAATTGCGATTTATTTTATGCTTATTTTATTTGTTGCTTATTTCTAATTTATTTTATGCTTAGAATTATTGCATGCATATTTAATTCTTGTCATTTATTTCATTATCATCATTTGTTTAGTGTGTATAATAGGGGATTTATGT
>Ga0315913_1007187_pt1 | contig 13408 bp, 11 predicted proteins | sample MpolsnodulesMG_FD_207736 | JGI IMG/M metagenome (GOLD analysis project Ga0315913, IMG submission 207736) | Medicago polymorpha root nodule microbial communities from Los Angeles, California, United States - small nodules | ecosystem: Host-associated > Plants > Roots > Nodule | place: USA... | reverse complement strand
TATACAAACCATAAACACTTACATTTTAAAAAATAAAACATAGTTTTTAATTTATACTTGCAACAAAGTCAGGTATCCTGACACCTGACTGCAGTTCCAACGTGCAACATTGTTGAGCTCCCTATACAAGTGAGCTAGTGTCGCAGCTCCCCACGAATAACCAGCAACAAGATCAAGGTCTCTAAAGTACCTCAGGTAGACAACATCCACAACATTTTGTCTCTTGCCAGTGACGAGCGTGATCCCCACCAAGTATAGAAAATATATGTGGAAGCTCGAAGTCTCCTCGTTCCACCTCTCTACAAATGCACAAATGAGACCGTGGTCAATCAGGCTGTAGCTGGTATCCTGAAGCCAAGACAGACTGGTGCCCTGCAATCTGTCACGCCACCACCGTGCAACCATGATAGGGGTGCTCTCTTTATCATGCATCACTTCTATCTTCTTTCCGTTGTTGATGCATTTTAAATTGCCACGCCACTGCAAATAATTAAAAACAATACACTAACATTAGTTTACACTCATGGCTTCACAAACAGATTTAACAGTACATAAACAGACTGTTTCACAAATATCAACATCATTTTCACACAGATTAACATTAATAAAGTGAGTTTAGCATTAATAAACACCTCGCCATCAACTGCCTTCCTGGCCACATGCACATCGTACCTCCACTACAGGCCAGTGTCGTGTGGGCCACTGGGATAGTCATCAAGTGGCTCAGGGTCCACCACCTTCTTCTTCTTCTTCTTTCGCCTTCGTCGTGGCTTAACATCTTCCATTTCCTCGTTCATAGCCTCAAGCTCCTCCACCAGCTCTTGCTCCTCCATTTGTTGCACGTCCACGTCATCTACCATATTCTCTTGCTCCGGCTGATGCTCGACATCAGCACGACGTCCTCTAGCACCCCGACGGGAAGCATGCCCTACCTCCCTTACGCGCCGAGTATTAGAGGATGAACCTTCTGTAACATGCACACAACACAATCAGCACAAAACAGTACAAAATAGACAATCAAAACCAGTACTGGTGTTTCCGGAATTAATTTTCCAGATTAAAACAATCAAGTCCAAAAAACGAATTCCGGATTGCTTCAATACAGAGGAAAAAAACGTAATAAATTACTTGCATGCATACATAAATCGATTTTGTATGTCAAAGATTGAAATGCGGTTCGTTTGAGCAAGATTTCACCGATTTTGGTTGGAATTTTGCAGTTTGGATTTTGGGAATAGAGGGAGAGAGAAAGTAAAAAGTGAAACTGTAAAAATGGGGGTGAACGTTCTTTTATACTTCGGATTCGTCCGGAATATGTTATCCGGACCAAATGTTTGTTGTCCGGATTTTATTTTCCGGAGGGCAATTTGGTAATTTTGCAGGGCGCGTGAGAAGGGCATAGGGTGGCAAAAGTAATTCTCAAATAGTTTAAGCACAACATTAACAATCATGTAACTTATAGATCAAGAGACATCCATATTTAATAAATCTACTCTGACCCGTTATATTCAAGTATTAAACCCCTTCTTACACTAATTGATGGTTCTTAACTAAATATACATCTTTTTTTAAATATAACAAACTTTGAGAAAATTAAGAATTTGAAGAAATCATTTTTTAATTTAGTTAAGAATCATACGAAAAACACCTAAAGAATTGCACCTAAGTTCTTTCCTTTCAATATAGTAATTCTACAGCTATTCTGTTTTGTTATAGCGTTCAATATTGAGAATGTCTACCTGTTAGAAATTTGATGTTGCATAATCACTTTAGAGTGAGACTTTATTTATTATTTTGACAATAATTTGATGCTGCACATGTGATCTCTGCCAAGAGTCTATGTTACTTACCTTCCTCTTCGTTTATGATGCCAACTTTCCTTCGGAGCTTGAGAAGATTGTCAAATGGATATTTTTTAAGACTGGTGTGACATTTTTGAAAACATCGTCTCAAGATCCTGTTTCTTCTGGTATAGCACTGGCTGCAACTGTATATGGAAGGTGAGTACTACTGTATAGTAGTAGATATTCCTATGATGCCATAATATATAGGACTGTTAATGGTTCAGTTTAGGAACTAATCTGAATTGAAGCATTACAACAGTTAGGTAAAACCAAACCGAACCAAACAAAACCAAATCGGATAAAAAGTTTGGTGCACCAGTTATGTAGACTATTGATGAAATAAAACATGAATGAGCCTAGGCCTTGTAGGAGATTCGTTATAGAATATAATCAAAATTTACCTACTCAAGTTTTCATGCACTGCAATAAACTCTGCATTTTTCCTCTCTTTTTCTCATTTGCTAATGTAGCATTTCCCTTCTCATTCTTTTGTTCAGAGGTCTTCACTTGTAGCCAATGCTGGAGACTTTAGGGCTGTTTTGTTCCGTCAAGGAAAAGCTATAGAAATGTCCAACAATCATAAACCAAACTTTGAAAGAAAGGATGTGGATTGAGTCGTTAGGCAGATACATCGACGAAGGCCACCTAAATGGCCAGTAGGAGGTCACTCGTGCTTTAGGTGACTATAACCTTGAATGACTAAAGGAAATAAGTGAAAAATGTGGACCACTTAGTGCTGAACCTGAGCTATGACAAGACCAAAGACGAATTCTTGATAATTGCTAGTGACAGAATATGGGATGTTTTTAGTAGTCAATGTTGTAGATTTTGTGCGAAGGAGGCTTCAAGAATACAATGATGAGCCATTATGCTGCAAGGAAATGGTGCATGAAGCACTCATCATAGGATCAACATACAACTTGACAGTTGTGATGGTGTGTGATGAGTTTTAACTCAGACCACCACCACCTGTTGTAGAGACAACAAGGGTAAGGAGAAGCATATCTGTGGAGAGACTTAGGAATCTTAAATGCCGACTAGAGGAATAAAACGAATTTTATTAAAAAAAAGGCGATATAACTGATTTTTTAGACCATGGTTAAGCACACACATATCCATCACAGAAAGTACTAAGTGATGGATGGCATAGTTCCAACATGTTTTTGCTTGTTCTGGCTGAAAACTACATCCAGAAACCAATTATCAAGCTCAACATTGTGATAAAACTCATGGACAAGAGAAGGCATAAGAAAAAACTTACATTACACAAATCAGTTCCAAGTATATGATGAAAACAGGTGGTGTGCTGCCATAATAGACACCAATCCATAAATCACCAAATGTGAAAATTATAGTAACAATCGTGAAGTATTCATGAAAGACAGCAACAAAAAAAACAGCATGAACAGCACAGTGTTGAATTATCTCACGGTAGATATTTTTATTAAAGGTAAGCGAATAAAGAATGAGAACATGATACAAAACTACAAACATTAATGAAGCATTCCAAAAATTTCTTCATCAATAACTAATAGCTATATACTTTACAAAATATGTGTAACATCAATAAAGAGCCTAGACTATAATCAAATCTGTGTTTCTAAAATATTTAAAATCACTTTCCTGAAAGCTTCTCTCTTATCTCAGTCCTTGCAACTCGAATCAAGAATAAACCAGCAAAGAAAATAGACAAAACGAGCATAAAAAATACACTGTTCCATCCCCTAGTTGAAACATAACCTGCTAAAAGTGGTCCAAGAGCAGCTCCAACAGAACCAGTACCATCAATGATTGCAGTAACAGTAGCCAGTGCCCGAGAACTCCCACCACTAAAGCCCTGCGTACCGAGATCGGCAGCCACAGCAGTTGTAATTAGCGAGTACGGACCATTCACCAAAAATCCCGAAAGAAACATCAAGGTGATGTTAGTAAACATAGAGATGCTCCCGAAAGCACGATACAAAAGCAGAGCTGGAATCGATAGAAACAAGAACAGGATTGAAGTCACAGCGCGAGCTTCAATCATATCAGAAATGAAACCGGCGGTGATTCCGCCTAGGACTCCGCCAATATCAAATATTGTTGAAAGTAACCCAGCAGTTTTGTGAGATAGATTCACACCAGCAACCGCTGCAACCAACACAAAATAACAAATTCAATAAAAAAAAAATCATAATTCATGAAAATTTTGTAAACTAAATAAGATATGGCTTAAATAATGCAATAAATCTATCAGATATGATGTATTTTTGCATCAATGAACAATTACCTGTGTGCCTTATGTAGAAGGGTAACCAATACAAGAAAGTGTAAGCAACAAATTTTGAGAAAAAGAGACAAAAAGCAAACGGAGCAACTCCAGGTATTTTCCACGCCTCTAAAAATCCAATAGCAGACGAAGAATTTGACATCAAACTATCAGGATCAATTAGCTTTGCTTCCTCTGTTTCGACTTTCTGCAGATCCTCTGCACCGTCCGTTTCAACACTCATTTCAATTTCCATTCCAGGATGCGCAAACCCCATATCCACCGGATTCACAACAAGAAACAGAAACACCAAAACCCCAACGAAAATGATAAAAACTCCAGGCAGCACAAACGACCAACCCCATCCAAATTCCAAAACACCCGAAGCAATAACTGAACCAATGATATTCCCAACCGAGGTATGCGAATTCCATATCCCCATTATCAATCCCCTCTTTGATTCCCCGAGCCAATTCCCAACAACTGCAACAACACAAGGCCACCCAATTGACTGAAACACTCCACAAACAATCTGAACACCGACAAAAAACGCTAACACATGAACATCAAACCAGTATCCTAACCCAAAAAGTATTGTAAAAAAACCACTACCAACCATTCCAAACACAAGGAACAACCTCAAATCAATCCTATCACCAACATGACCAGCCAAATACATGCCAATGGAGTAAGAAGTAAGAAATGCGAGATCAACCTCGCCAAGCCGGTGAGTTCCCCGAGTTCCATTAAAAGGCGGCCAACCCGAATCGAGGGTTGAATTGGTTGGAACTGTGGGTCCCAGAACACTTTTAACAATACTAGGAGGCTTCCTAGATGCATGAAAGGAAGCATATGCAAGAAATGTGATAACAAGAACACATATTTGGTGGAATAGTAGGGTTTTGTGAGGGGGTTTCAGATTTGGAAAGAGATTCAGAGCTGGAGCTAGGCTCAAACTCTTGGAATTTGATTCCATTCTTACTCATCAGGATTCAAGTTTACACGTTGAATCTAACCTAAATTAATATTAGAATCTATGATCTAAAATTGGATCCAAAATTGAAGATGAAAATGACTTACAAGATTGTTGCCACCAAATCTTAAATGGTGATGGAAACTGGTGAGAGCAAGAGAGGATTGCAAATAAAAATAATAAAAAAAAAAAAACACGTTTGCGTGGAAAACCAGGTTGTGTTCAGATCGGACTCTTCAAAAACTTGAAAACGTCGTTTGTTGTTCTCTAAACAGGGCGAAGGTCCGATTTTAGCCCTCATTCTTGGTTTAAGAGTTTAATGGACTAATAATGTAGTAAAGTCGTACAATTAATACTTTTTTTTTATAACAAAAGAGTACAATCAAAACTAGTCTATGGACTCGTGCCGAGCACTGGATAGAATTTCGTCGTACTTAAGGTAGATAATATTGTAATTTATAAAGTGTCACTTAAAGCTCAACATTGGATAAAAAAAGTGGAGGTCGAACCAAAATTAAGTGAAAAAACTCGCATACTCGCATACTTTCTCTCTTTGCATGAACGAATGGACCAAAATTATCCCTACATGAAATTGTCACCAATCCATAATTTTTACCATGTTGTGCCTCTGACCTTATTTAACTATCTCAAGATATCATAGACACAAAGAGTCTCGCAATTAAGAGAAATATGTTAATATGTCATGTGTGAATTAAACTTTTACATTTCATGCAATAGTAGATATTGAGCAACAAATAAGTGAGATGACCAATATACCTAATGTCTTAATATTTTAGGTGAAGATGTGGTGTCAAATCCCACTTGTAGGGCTTCACTTAGTCAAATGTGATGACCCATTTACTTAATTTTTGGATGTCACTTAATTTTTTAAAAATTAAATATAAGTATGTGGATGTCATTCGCTTTCATGCGATTTTTTTATTCAACCTCTATTATTTTAAATATCTTTATTATTGGTCTTTGATGAGATCTAACAATGGAAAATCCAGATGTGTTATGTTGAGTTGACAAAGTACATACTTATTAGAGATTTTAAAAATGTGGCATAAGTGAAATTTTACTTGGTTAGATTTATGTCTTCCCAATCTTTTAGTTTTCTTTTTGCATAAGTGAAATTGTGCACTTATTTTAAAATGGGTAATGTTGTTTCTACCCAAAAAAATATTAGCGAAAACATCACGACTTCCTCGTAGCTTTTTGTTATATGACTGTAGCATCACATCATCCTTTTATCCCACAATCCATGCTTTGTGCTAGATAAGATCCAACAATGGCAGTGAATTCACGATAAATTCATGAAATCAAGTTTTGCTGATACGTGGTTGAATATGTTGTGTAGTGAATGTTGATTCGTGGTTGAATATGTTTTACTGATACATGGTTGAATCTACTGTGTTGTGAATGATTCAACACCAAGAGAATAAGAGAAGTTACCAAAACACTTTTCAAGATTAAATAATATACACAATAAGATGTGCAAGAAAAACAATATTGCATACATTAGTTAATTCTTTATATGTTATCAATATAAAAATTGTTTTTATATTGTAACAAAAAAATTATTTTTATATGTGTGCTATATGTTTTTTTATAAATAAAAAAACAGTAAATTTTTTTTTTATTTTTATTGAATGTGTGTGAAGCAGGACTATGTTAAGAAAAAGTACATAAAACATTAGAGTGACATGAGTATATATAGGGAAGACATCACTAAAAATTTAAAGACAAAATAGGTATCCAAAATCAATGCAAAATTAATGTTAGACGTTTTTATTTGCATTCAATACGATGTGAAAAAAGAAGAAAAAATTGCATTGACTTGGACTACTTGTACAAAACATATTACTGAAAAAGAAATAAATCACTAAAGCAATGGAGATATAAACAAATGAAAGCAATTAACGATAGAAAACGAAATTATGTGTCACATGTACTCTTAAACTCTTGCAAGTCAAATGTTTATTATAAAGATAAAGATATGAATAATATATAGATTTTAAATACTAAACAAATCTTAAATTACAGTTAGAGAAAAGGAGGAATCACACATTTGATTTCTAAAGAATGGAACAACCACTAATTAGGTATAGTTTTGTTATTCATGGATTTATTTAAAAATATAGCGGGACAACTCTACAATGGTTTGAAAATAACATGGGCCTTCTGGACAAATGGTTTTTTTTCTCTTTCCTTACAAATAGCAAATGATCCGGCTCATCAAAGCCTCTTAAACAATTTTTTCTTTAAGATCAAACACTAAATAAATAGCAAATGACAAAGTTTATTTAATTTTTAAATTTATTTTAAAATGGATTAATTGCAGTTTTGGTCCCCCTGTTTTCACCATTTTGCAAAATTGGTCCCTCTATTTTAAAACTCGACAGTTTTGGTCCCTCCATCTTATTTTTTAACTAAAAAAAGGGATGTTTACGTTTTTTAATGTCGTGGTATATGATCTGAAGATGATAAATATCGACATCAATGAAATCGTAACAAAGTTTCCTTAAAAACTTCATTTAAAACATGTTATATCACTATATTTTAGACAAATTATGATAGAGGGACCAAAACTGTCGAGTTTTAAAATAGGGAGACAAATTTCGCAAAATAGTGAAAATAGGGAGAACAAAACTGCAATTAACCTAAAATAAATAAACAAATATAAAAATATGATATGCCATTGAATTCTTACAAGAGGTACATGCTCAATCAAAGTTCAGGGGCAGTGAGTGTTCACGTTCAACTGGTAGCATATTTCCTAAACTAAACCAAAAGCAAAATAACATATAAAAAATCATTAGAGTTAATTGGTAGCATATTTTCTTCCTTTTCTAGGTGTTGTTCGTTTGAAGACAACAATAAAAAAAATGCTGACAAATACAATTTTAATAGTGAATTTAATTAAAAAAAATTACATAAGCAGTCCAATTGTCTACGCTTTTAGGGTGTTAGAAAACTGTAAATCGGTGTTCAGAGAGAATATATTCAGAATTTTTATGCTAATTTGAATGTTATAGTAAACCAACATTATATTGTAGATGAAGAAGATCATTAGAAACCAATGAAAAAAAAATTGTGCGGAAGCAATTCAAAGACAAAAGATTATGCACTTTCATTTTATGCATTCAAAATAATCATGATTTTTTTTCTTCTAAAAAATATATTTGCATTTTTCATAGGTAAGATAAAGTTGAATTGATTGCAACAGAAATTATATCCATTTTTCATAACCACTGCCAGGTTGATTCAATCAACAACATGTTTATATGCATTTGCTAAATTCAAAATTACGAAATTTTAGTGCACAAATGAAGTCATTTAGGAGTAAATTAATACAATTAAGGAAAAAAAACTAAGTCAAAACCGGCAACAATAAGAAAATCAAAGCATGGAATACTATTATCAAACTCAATATATTTTTTCTTTCCTCTTACTATTTATTCAATTTTACTTATTCCAAACTCCTAAAAATCATCTCATTTTCCATTCACTTTCTACCAACATTCATTTCTTTTACATTATTTCTTCTTACTTCCTCTATTATCCAAACAATAAAATATTTTGCATAGTTGTACCCAAAAAAAAAAACTCACAATTTTTTTTCCATACAAATACAAATCAACTACATTTGACATTTGTGAAAATTAAACCATCCATAAATAAAGAATAGGGTAATGAGAAGTTTTCTAACGATAAGAGTAATGATAAATTGACAACTAAAAGGTTCTTCAACACCAAATATTTATCGAGGATTGTGTATTATTTGATTCTCTCTCTCTCTCTCTCTCTCACACACACACACACACACACACAAAAACACACTTAGTCCCTCAAATGTGAAGAATCAAAATCTTTAGAGAGATGTGAGACGCCACTTACTTTTTCTTAATTTACATGTATTGTTAGTGTCAAGATCTACCTTTCTCATTCACGTCGTTTTTTATAAATGAGTGCAACAATGTGGTCACACCAAATAAAATTAAATAACTAAAGAATGAAGAAGCAAGAAATATTAAATAATAATCACATGAAAAAGTTTGAATAAACAAAAGAGGGGTCAACCAAAGAGGGATTTGAGATTCAAGTAGAATTTTAAATTTTAGAATGAACTTTGAATTTTCAAATGGTGTAAAAATGTTGAAAGATAGAAACAATATTTATAGAAAAAAAATCAATCAAATAACATCAATTACCACATTCCCCTCAAAAAAGAAAATCATCAATTACCCTCTTAATTTTGTGATATGATCAATGCATGAATATTTGATAGGATAAATGCATAGTTGACAATTGATATGATAAATGTCTAATCTTGAATATTGATACATTAATTAATTCCTTTCTCACTAAAAACTAAAAATGTGCGTGTTAGAAGTTTCTGGATGTATGCTGATGTTTGTAACAACCCAATTTTCGTTAGATTTATTTTAATTAATTTTTATGTGTTTATATGTGCCTGCATGTGATTAATTGTCTCTGTATGTATCTTGGTTGGGATTATTGGAATCCGATGTTAGAAGGGTATTTTAGTCATTTTGGACTTAGGGGTATTTTGGTCATTGTGTGAGCAAGGGTAAATTAGTAAATCCACCGTATAGATTTTTTAGTAGTGTTTTGGGTGGGAATAGTTATTTTCACTAAGTTACTAGTGAGTTGTGGTAATTAGTTATGAGCCGATAACTATTCGTTATTTTTATCCGTTAAGTGAGTAGAAACTTTGTGAATTGGTTAATGAGTGTTTTGAGCCCATTAAGACATTTAAGGGTTGAGCCCAATAGTGAGGAGCCTATTTAAACTCTAGTCTTTGAGAAAATTTGGTCACATAGAATCATTTGTTCATTTTCACAAAACTTTGGAGAGAGGTAGAGAGAGAAATAACTAGAGGAATAGAAAAAGGGTTAGAAGAAGATCTAGGGAGAGAAAGCTTGAATTGGAGCTTTGGAGCAAAAGTGAGGCTAGGATTCTAATTCTTGAAGGTTTGAGGTAAGGGGGATAGTAATCTATCATAATCTCTTAGTTGTAATCTCTTTTCTACTTATATTCAAAAGTGCTTATTTGTGAAGAAGTGATTATTGTGAATTTAATTGATGAAATTCATGCTCTTATTTTAGTGATATGTTTGGGTATGTGAATTTGATGATAATTAAGTTATTGATGTTGAATTTGCATGCTCAAGTTATATAGAAATGGGTACTTTGTGAATTTTGCTCAAATTGATGAATTGTGATATTGTGTTGTTGAATTGTGATTGAATTCATGATTGTAAGTTGTGTTTGTTGTTAAGTGTTGTTGATATTGTCATTTCATGAATTGAAAGTGACATATGTGTTGTTTTGTGTAAGTTGTTGTTGTTGGATCCTTGAAGGATTAAGTGAATTGGAATATAAGTTGTTTAGTATTGTTGCAAAAAGAGTCTAAATGATGCATTCAAACTTTGTAAAATGAATTTTATCGTTTTGGGTATGTTGGGGGATCAAAATAGGGATTTTTGGGATGATTTGGGAATGAACCCGAGGCCAAAAATGTGTTTTCCATGCCATTGAGTCGATTTAGGAAAGTTTGAATCGTATCAATCTGCATTTGGGCAGATTTGAATCGATTCAGACAGTTTTGAATCATCTCATTTTTTTCTCTGACTTTGTTTGAATCGATTAAATTAGATGTGAATCGATTCAGCCTTAGTTGTAAACATGAACGTTTTAGATATGGATGTCATCTTTCCAATGGCTTTGGTTTCACTTCAAAATATCTCATAGAACTTGATTTATGACCAAATTACTATGCATAAGTCATGCGGCATTTTTCATGAAACTTTGTCATAACTTTTTCACTAAACCATGAAACATCTTCAAAATTAATATTGGGTATAAGGAAGTCTTTATAGTGAATAAATGAGTATGTAATCATGAAGTTGTGATTTTTAGGAACGATTCAATTTGGATTTTTTAAATGATAAGAAACTTGGAATTGTGACGTTTTCGATTTTCGGAATTTATCGGAAAATGAACTTTTGTGAATAAGGATGAATACATGGTTGGTCTACAGTTCATATGGACTTAGATAAATCATGTGAAGTTCATGCTTATATGATTGATTAAGATTGACTTGTAGGATTTCAAACTTGAATAAGTTGTCTTGCCTTGAAAAATGTCAATATCGAACGTTTTGTAATCAATAAGGCGGGGTGTGCAGAAATGAAAAAGAAAAGCAGACTGGGCTTAAAGACAACAGAGGCACGTTGGGCCTAGGGATCAGCAGTGGGCCGTTTGATCAAAATCAAATGGCCCAAAAACAGATCAAGGATCGGGGCATCAGGGGCCCTTGGATCAAAAATCAAAGGAACAAAGAGCGCAGGTGTATGCTAACGCATGCCCCGTCCCACACTGGATCGGGGTGCGCCTATAAATAGGCTTTTACAGCCATTAACCTCTTTTTCTTTCCCCTTTTCTCTTTCTTCTTCCCAATTCCCTCTGTTCTCTCTCTATATCCCTCCGCCTCATTCTTCTTTCTTTTCGACGAGGTGCAGCTTCCAGCGCGGTGGCTGCCGTTCAAGGGTGGCGCCGCCGCCGCGCCAGTGATAAAAGTAAACCTTTTTTTTAAAAAATAAAAAAATCGTTTTTTAACACCTCTTTCCCTCCTCTATACGATTCTCTACCTGCAAGATTCAAAAACAATCACATAAGTATAGATCTCAAAAGAGAAACCGAGCTCTACCGTTTTTTATCTTTGATTATGACGGCTGATTTGTTTGGCTTTGATTGTGTTGTGGATGTTAGTATGGTTTAGATTCGAATTTTTGGTTTGTTGTTGGGTGTGGAGGGTTCATTTTTTGTATGCTGGTTGTGTTATGAAACTGTTGTGATTTTGTGAAAATAACAGGGTTTTGATTTGGTTTTAGTATCGATTTGTTTGATGATGATGTTATGGGTTCGGCTAGACTGTATTGTGGTTGAGTGTTGGCTGGATTTTTGGTAACTGTTGTGTTTCTTTGTAGGTCGTGTTCGTAAAAAAGGTGGTTGTGAAATTGGCTCTGTGCATTTCGATGCTTCTGTCCCCTATCTTGTGTCTGATTCTTGTCCTTTTAAAGAAATTTGCATTTTTTAAAAATGGAAATCTCAATGAAGGGACTTGAATTGTGATTAATTGGTGATAAAAGGCTGAAACACGTTCTTGCTGGAATTGGAAATATTATTCTGACTTTGTGACTGATTTGGTCTGAGAAAGTGCCGTGTTTTGGAGAAAAAGTTTTGGACCCTGACACTTAATTTTGGACTCATTAAAAAAATGTTAATTAGAAAAGAAAAAAGAAAATAAACTAAAAGAAGAACAAAGTAAAAATAAAAAATTAAAATAGGTAAAAATGGAAATTAAATAAACTAAAGATAAATAAAACTAAAAATAAAAATAAAGTGAGAAGAGGGCCCAAATCGAAACAAAAATGAGGTATTTTAAAATACCTCCCTGCCGAAATTTCCTTTGAAAAGTCGAAGACTAATCAGGGTCAAAAGGGGTATCAATGTAGGGTCTTGGATCAAAAATTGGGGTATGACAAATACCCCTATTTAAGTTTCTTCGTCCGGAGATTTGAAGGTGGAATCTTTGATTTGACGCGCTGAAGAGACTTAAATACAAAGTACACATATTTTTGATCCTAAGATATTGTGAATGCATGTGATGCAAACATGAATGCAGGACGGCATATATGATTTGATTGGAACGAGAAACAACAACGGGATACCCAAATTCTTTGAAGAAAAAGGATCTGACTTTGCTAGGGGGAATGTAGTTTTACTAGGGAAAATGATTGTCTACTATCGTATTGGTTCAGAGCGATAGCTTAATGAAGACAAGAGTTTGATAGGGTTTACCTACTAACGGTATAAGATAGCTTAATCGAGGTAAAAATGTAAGGAAATGAATTTTGTTGGAACAAAGGGTGTTTCACAAGTCACCTATTGAGTTTTGACAATAACAAGGTATTAAAAATAATCAATTGGATATGCAAAACAATTTGTTCAAGTGTACAGGATCCATAATCAAAGTACTATCCATAAAGATTTTGATTGAACAAGTTCAAGAGCAAGGGAATTTTATTTGAAGCTTAAAGCATCTGGAAGAATGAGTCTGAAGAACTGCGTCTGAAGAATGCGTCTGAAGAAACAAGTCTGAAGAAGAGCTCCTGAAGACACGTCATCAGAAGCACTGGTCATCAGAAACATATCTCACCAGAAGCTACTTCACCAGAGTTGACAAAGGACATTGTACGAAGTGTACGGCCACGAACTCTGCAACCACCATGTCTGCAATGTTTGTCTCTACAAC
>Ga0315913_1007185_pt1 | contig 13410 bp, 9 predicted proteins | sample MpolsnodulesMG_FD_207736 | JGI IMG/M metagenome (GOLD analysis project Ga0315913, IMG submission 207736) | Medicago polymorpha root nodule microbial communities from Los Angeles, California, United States - small nodules | ecosystem: Host-associated > Plants > Roots > Nodule | place: USA... | reverse complement strand
TTACAAGGTTAAAAGATACAAAAGGAGGTATAATAAAACAAAAACAAAAGCAAAAAGAAAACTAATCCAGCTTAGGACCCAACAAATCTTCCAAAAATATCTTAGAGGGAGACCAACATTCGATAACTTCACTATTATTTTTTTTTTTTGAAGGATCTTCACTATTATTTTTCTTTCTTCTTCTTCTTCTTAAAAAAGCAAACTTAACTATTATTGTTGGCATCTACTATTTTGCTAAAAGGATATACTATATGGCATATGCAAAGCAACGTACTTCAACATGCCTATTTTTTACGAGAATTAAGTATTTCAAGTCAATTAATATTATGTCATCGGAATATTCCTTTTACTTTTATTTTTTCCGTAGCGTCATTTTGATGAATAAAATAATTCATATATCTGTATAGGAAAGAGATTTGGAATCTGCATCAAACCCTTGCGTCGTTGTGTTGCATGATGAATGAAAACCATAATATAAAATTACGAAACCTTAACTAGAGGAAACGAATCAATATATATATTAGAACATCACTAACCACAAAAATTCATAAATTCCACACTATAGAATTACTGAAAAATTAATACACTTCTAGTAATATTTTATATATAATATTCTATTTTTATTTTGATGAAAATTTTACATAATTAGTACTATAATCGATAGTTTCAAAAAAACAATGACAACCATATGGCATCAATATTTTCCAAAACCTTACTCTTTTTCCCCAAAAAAGCACCCTCCCCCACTTTACCTAATCTTAATTTATCTACCTTTAATAATTTACACATACAAATTAAAACAAGTTATATTTAACGGAGACCCTTTATAAATTAATTAACGTTTGTTAATGAAGAACATCATCAAAGTTTATTTATTCAGCTGTGACAATATTGCATGGCCATGCAGATGAGAAAGGTTGAAAAACCATATTTTGACTTATGTTTGACAACTTTTGACCCAGCATGGTTCGTTCCAACCGGAGCCACTCATTTTCGGTTCGTAGACGATTGCATTGATACAGTAAAAACTGCAACCCGTTGTTCAATTCCCGGTTTTCAACTCTGAACCGGTTCACATGGTTCCGTAAATTCTCTAGATGTCTTTGTTTTCTCATACGTGATCTTCTTGCTGATTCCCGGTTTGATATCATTCTCCTCCGCTTTCGGTCCTCCATATTCCGGTTCGAGCCATCCATGACCGGGTTTTCGTTTGGTTCGCCTGAACCGGAGCTTGAAGTGAGCTTAGGGCTGGTGGGATTGAAGGGTGACAGAATGTTAGAAAAATCCCACGGCGTTAAACTTTCATCTAACGCCGTGAAATCGGAAGCATAGAGAGAAGAGAGCATGGTTATTGCTAAGTAAAGAGTGGTGAAAGGAAAGAAGGAGAAAGGGAAGAAACGCTGCTTAAGGGACTCGTATTTAAGGGCATATTGTAGGGGGTACTACAAGGAAATAATGATATTTTTGGGGGTATTTTGGTCTAATAATGTATAGCTTTTGAGTCAGTTGTCACTATATGGTGGTGGTGGGGTGTAATTTAAGGGTCATATTCACTTTTTTTACAGTGACATCAGCAAGTGGGTCCTAGAAAAAGATTGGATTTTAATCTTCTTCCTGAAGGTAAAAATAGAAGATGGGGTCCACAATGACACGTGTAAGATTTCTTGGCTAGGTCAGTGTGTGAGTATCCAATGATTGAAATGTTGATGACGTGGCAATATGCTAGCAGCAGGAGGTAATTAACAGCTGTTGAACACTGCTTGATGAACTAAAATGCAACGTATAAGATTGTTGTTCATTGATTCATGACATCAATGGTTAAAGTTCGATTAGCACAATAAGGATAAGTGATGTCCAATTAACATGTTTTTATATTCCAAATAAATTGAAAACACCCCAATAGTTTAATTTAAACATCTTAATTTAATTACTAGTGGCCAGATTTGATTATGGATCGTCGGGACGTACAGTACTAGTGTGAGAGTAAAAATACAGTAAAATCATCATTTTATATAACTTATAAGTAATCATTAATTTAAAGTTTCTTTTTATAATAAATGAATGAATTTTATTATATCTATGATGTATCCATCCCAATAATTTACTCAAATATATAAGTGGTACAAATGTTGATTTGATGTCTTAGAGATAAAGAAGTGGAATGATGAGAAAATCAAAGTTTGATGGTCATATTCTCAGCAAAATATCAATAACAATTAATGTTATTAACACCTCTTTCAGAAAAAAATAATAATGATATTAACACCGTCAAAAAATATATGTTTGTAATATAGACATATATAAATTTTGTCATGTGAGTGTAGGAGTTGGGGTTCAAACCTTAAACACTTTATTTATTTATATTCAAAAGATGAAATTTTAGTTATTAGGCTACTTTTTTTTAGTTATTAAACTACTTAACAAAGAAAAAAACAGAGAAATTTCGATTTATTTATTAAGTAAAGGAAATTCGATTTTTGTTCCTTTTAAGTTTTATTTTTGCCTTTTCATAATATCAATTGAATTCTCAAAAAACATATATGATAAATGGAGTTAGATACATATCATCATTTTTCCTTTAAAAAAAAACATACCATAATTTTTATGTAGGATGATAACTTTATGTCTCATATTACCAAAAAAAATAAAAAATTATGTTTGAGTGCCCGCATTAAATGATGATGCATTGTGTTAACTTACTACGTCCTCACGTTGAAATTGGGATAGCTTTCTCCTTCTTATCTTCCCATGTAGCTTCTTGTAGCAGCCCATTATCCACTGCAGTAGAATTTGTGGAACATGGTTCTCTCCCCTAATAATAGTGTTATTTGCTAGCACCTCAATTGGTTAGCACAGGGCCTAATTCCAAAATTGTCAAGGGTAGTGAGATGTAAGGATCTGCAAATTCTCCTCTCAAATGCTTGAGCTGAGACACATGATCATGAAACATTTGATGAATCTTAGCAGTAGCTGGAAACTTAGTCTATAAGCCACTGAAACAATCTTAGCTTGACCATTTTTTATTCTTTCTAAAGTTGCAGCATGTTGCCTATAAGGTTGTAGTTTTACTAGAACATCATCGTCAATATGTAAAATCATCTCATGTCTCTTTTTATCTGCTTGATGTTTCATCACATGTTATGCCAAAGTCAAATTTTGCTATAACTGATTTAATAATTCATCTTTATTAGTAAGTTGATACCTTATCACCTCTGGATCAATAGCCATGCATGGTTTCCTTATAAGAGTTAGATTAGAGGGTCTCTTCCATATAGTGCCTTGAATTCTGTCAGTGGCAAAGCCTTAAACCAAGACTCATGATTACTAAAAGTAAAGCATCCGAGATACATTTCTAAGCACTTGTTTAATATCTTTGATTGTCCATCGGATTAGGGATAAGCCGAGCTCCCAACTAAAGTTGTTCCCTGCAACCTGAACAATTGTTTCCAAAAATTATCCAAGTGCGAGTTACTTTAATATACTACAATTCACAAAGGTTGTGAGGGTGTCGGAATCAATAAAAACTTGGGGGAACTTGACAATTTAGCATTTTATTCGTGTTACATGTTTGCAATGCCATTAACCAAAGTAGATATGAGCACGTTAGTACCTCCTGAGGAGGTTGCGCATGTATGGATAGAAGAAACGTGAAATTCCATAAAAAAAGGAAGATCAAGTCAAACATGGGGCATCACGCATCCTCACCACCAAGGGAATTCATGCTTTATTAGCCGATGAAGGCTAAATTCTCTAAGACATGTCAATTTTGGCCAATAGGACTAATGTTTGACTATAAAAACTGGACTTTTAATTTTTTTGGCACAAATTATCAAATAAGATTTTTACACAATTTATTCTCTTATCATTTTGTTTTACATTACACTATATGCATTTCTTAGTTCAGTAGTTCAAAACACTCAAACCTTGTACTAAACAGTACTCTTTGGAATATTTAAAGAATTCATAGATGAGGGACAAAATTTCTTCCTCAGCGTAATCGCTTGAAGAAAAAAGAAACACAGTTGAGACTTATTAGTTGAAATCTCGATTAACTTTCAAGTTTAGCAACATAGGGATTCTTCGATTGGATTCACTAATCTTTGGAAGGTAAATAATTACAGTGAGCTAAGATGATCCACAATCATTGAAACCCACTTCCATAAAATGGATTGAGTCCTCTAGATTGGTTGTCCCCCTTTGCGATCAGTGGACTCCTAAGAATCAATTAATATAAGGCTTAAATGCACTTTTGGCCCCCTATGTTTGTCGTCGTAGTGATTTTGACCCCCTAACAAAAAAAAATGCAATTTTGACCCCTAACAAAAAAAAATGCAATTTTGACCCCCTAATTTTCGCAACTATGCTGAGAAGCCGTCACGTGTCCCAAATAAGGGGCCAAAATCGCAACTTTTTTGTAAAGATAAGGGGCCAAAAGAGCATATTTCCCTAAACATGACAAAATTAGGGGGTTAAAATTGCATTTTTTTTGTTAGGGGGCCAAAATTGCTACGCTGATAAACATAGGGGGCCAAAAGTGCATTTAAGCCGTAATATAATCGAGAATTGAAAGAGAAAGTGCTTCCAAAGGATGGAATCGTCAAATTGGAAATGAATGAGACTTATCCATTTGAAGAACTAACACAGTGAATAATTCTTAGGGTGAGATTTCTAATGCCTAATAATGATATAATCAATCAAAAATCAATAGAAGAATGAATGTTAGGGTTTCCCTTTAATTTTTGTGCTAAGGTTTGAGGAGAATGGATAAAATTTGATATGAAAATCCTTAAATATTGTCATGTTCTACAATGGGTTACATAGGCCAGTCGTTGTGTCTCATGCGTAAGCTAGAACAAATGTACCTAGGCAAGCTTGTCGCACCACAACGAGATCGCCTCGAATCACACAAGTTAACGCCAGGGTTATGTATAGATGTCTTCATAAAAATTGTAGGTATGGATTTTAGGGATTCAATGGCTTTGATTTCACTGTGTGGCTCAAGAAATTATCCAAATCCTGAGCAAATGTCAAAGAGAAAATTCAATACAAAAATTTCACATTCATCACTAATTTAGACATGGAAGATGGACAATTTAGACTTTGGCCTTAACGTAAGAGTTGTAATTATTTGAATTGGCTTTCTAAGGGTACAAAAATCAAATTTGATTGGATGAATACAATTCAAGAAATGATATGGACACAATGCATACATCACTAACAAAACTCAAGAATGAAAAAGACATATAAAGGTCTAAAACAAGATAATATCCTCAAAGACAGACATTAACACTAAAATGAGACTACCAATACTTATTTTTCCAAAAATACAAGACATCTCTCTGTTGGACACTTAAAATTAAATTTTTTTTGGAATGTTACAATTCCTCCCTTATGTCTGGAAACACATGCCTCCCTAAATTAAAATTCTGGCAAATTCTTATATTTCACCGTTGAATACACATGTATATATACATTATTTCAAAAAAATGTATATATGCATTAATACCATTCACACGTATAGTTGTTTAGTTAATTACATGGAAATCCATGCAGGTATATACGTTAGTAAGAATACCAATTTCCGTGAGCATAAAGCTACTAAAAGTTAGAACTAGGGGAATCTGCAGGTTACTAGAATAATATCAAAGAGTTGGCGAAGAAAGTTGGAAAAGAATATATTATCGCTAAAAGCCAAAAACGAAAAGCACGAAAGTGAATACTCAGTATTACTCCATTGCATATGCTTTTAGTTGCCTAGGGCAAACTTACAATTTAAATCATAAATAATATGTATATAAAAAAAGATAAATCAAACAGTTGAAGAAGAGTCACTCTATCTAAGGATAACAAATGGATGGGTAAAAGATAAATCATGATTAATCAATTTAACACGATAAAAACTTTTTTCTTATAGACGAGGTCAATCAAATGGATCCAATAAACATCAAAATATCCTCTCATAAAACATGTCTAATGATAGATAACCCTCAATTGTTTAGCCTACAACTTTTCCAAATAAGAGGTGTGGAATGGTTTCTTTTGATTTTGACGGACGAGTTTGGGGTGGTAGAAGGCTAGGGTTTGAATTTCCTTTATAACATCACAATAAGTTATAAATGAATCAACAAAGAACTAAGCTAATTACTAACAACCACACTTTCCTTTAGAATTTAAGTAATTTTTTTACGGCCTAATGAACCTCTATTTTTTTTGTTATGACCCAAATTTTATAATTATTTTTTGGATCTAGAACGGTCGCTCTGCTCATCCTGCGTTTTAAACATTTTGTTCATTAGAACAACTCTAATTTTTTAATTGTACACGACAATATGAGTTTATTTTTTCTGTTTTTAGGGAGCACCCGTGGCATCCCATCGAGCACTAGAACAAATTGTTAGTTGATATTCTGTGCAGTCACATAGTACAATTGTCTGTTTGCATTGCATGATTGTTTCACATACTAATAGTCTAATACTTATTGTGAACTTGTGATTGAAATTGAACACACATATCCTGTTATATATTTATTTTAAAAATACTAATAAATTTAAGTATTATGCTTATTTTAATTATAGTGTTTGTGATTGACACTTACAAAGCTTGAGTGGTCATTATATAAAGGAAAATGCACGAACATTAGCCATAAACATGGCCAACAATTCTATACCGATTCAATGTGTTCTTAAAAGCAATAAGAGGGGTCATCAGCCATAAGTTCAAGCGGCAAATAGTGATATCTAATGCAAACAATGTGATTGTGACATGGTTATTAAGCAAACAACAAGTTTCAAGAGAATTGGCCTCACAACGATTTTGTGGCATACTTTACTTTGGCGGGAGTACAATAATTGCTGAAATTTAGGGTAAAAGAATGAGCACAGTAAGCAAAGCCATGTGAACAGGAAGGAGATATGAAATAAAGTAAAGAAATAAGCAAGAAATTCATCAAAGAGAAAAGGAGGATATTAAAGGACCAACACGATATATGTTTTTTAATTTTTTAATGTGTCGACAGGGACAAGACTGGTAGAAAAAAGAGATTTTCTAACAAGGTTTAATTTTATTTTTTTTCCTTTCAGTTATCATGTTCTAGATAGGAATGTTTTAGCTGTTTATTGATGACTAATTAATCTCTATTAGAGAATTTGTTTGACATGTTGGGACGGGAGTCCGGGACAATAATGTTCAATAGTAAATGAGAGTTTAAACAAATTTTAATATAAAGCCATTTTTATCTGCATATGAGACCCTTTTAATGATAAAATCTAATGATAAATATTTTTTGTTAGTAGATAGTAGAGATTTTAATAGTCTTACCATTGAGTTGACCCTAAGTCGTCACGTAAGTAACACTCTTTCCTTACAAGTGAATTTTCTTCATACATTGTAATTGAAATCGAACTCCAAAACACTTGTTCAAGGAGTTCAAATTAATATCTTAGAACTTGAATCAATATCCATTGTTTGTTTAACAAGTTGCTTTGGCCAGAACTTTAATTTGCTTTTGGTTCGATAGCCCCACTCATGGTTTGTTTGAGGAAATGCATATGAAGCACGAGGAAGTTCTGAATACATAAAGTTATTTCATCTTGTAATTATCCAAGCTTTTGAATATAATTATCCAAATAGCTGGTATTTTTTTTTACAAAATGATAAGTGATTTTGTATTTTAATCATATTCTAAGTTCAAAAGACATTTCATGTCGGGTGTGTTAATTTTGTGGATATGATGATCGTCTTTCTAAGGTTTGAGCAGCCTCCCATCATTTTAGACTTTTTCAGTTTAGAAAAAGGAGAAAAGATTAATAAAGCAAAGAATTGTGTCATTTTCATAGAGAGATTTGATGAAGTCTCTAGAAAAGAGAAATAACATAAAGTTCTATGATATGATGGTCCGATGCAACATTTTACCAATTTGCTAGTATGCATGCATTCTTTGGTCTACCAGATCTTATGCCAATTGGGCACTTTATTAATTGTAACGCAGCTTCCATTTGCAAGTGAAGTGTCTCACATTTGTGGTTCTTCTTGATATGTCTCTATATTCCTCATTTGGATATGAGGTTGATAGACCAAAGGTTTAAGATTTTGCTTTCTTGCGAGTTTTCTTTTCCATGCTATCTTTGCAACAACTTTAGAGTCAACAATATGTATGCTAATTGAGATTCACATTCTACTATTGAAAGTTTTGACTCCGCCCAACTGTGTCCCTTCACCCATATTGGCACATACTTTCAGAATTTATCTCTGTTTGATTCATTTACAGTTTAATTGCTGATATATTTTTGAAGTGATAAACCAAGGTAGGTTGAATATAACCGTAGAATCTTGACTCTCACATCAACAAAATAGTTTCGAAACTAGATATCTTCATTTAACACCCGACATGCCGACACGCCTGGAATAAAATTATCTTCGGCAAAGAGAATCTAGGAAAAATAACAAAAGTGAAAAGAACGTGGGATGTTTTTTTTTTTTTTTTTTTGTCATAAAAAACTAGTGGTGGCATGTGATTCACCAATAAAGTTGTTCTCTAAATTCTTCTGCATTCTCTTTAAACACCTCAAAATTACTCACTTTGATGAAAATAGTCAGTCGAGAGTTACGACTCAATTGGCTTTTAATACATAAAAAATAGTTGTTCATAAGTTACGATCCGATATGGAGTGAAACTTAAATATCTAAAGAGCAATTGACTTTTACTTATTGACAATTCATATTCTCTGGCCTTCGATACTCATTCTTCACATCATCTTATAATCCTTCAGGTACTCGATACTCATTCTTAGGATGTAACGGAAGTTAACTTCCGTTGAGTCAACGACAGCTAACTGTCGTTGGGTTCCAAGTGGTAGTTAATTGGTGAATTTCGGGGTTCCCATGAGCAAAAAGGAGAAGAGCAATTTCGTTGAAAAGATAAGGTATTGGGCTTTATCCACTTCTTACTATATGGGCTAATAACGGTCAACTTATATGGGCTAATAATTGTCAAGTGGAAATAATACCCCACACCCCAACAGATATACCCCCACGAAAATTGCTTTTCTAACTTCAAATGCTTCCTAATGACACATGGAAGTTACTTAATTGCCCCCAGCGGCAATTAACCACCGTTCGTCAAACCGGCAGCAGTTAACTGCCGCTAGCACCAGCGGCAGTTAACTGTTGTTCATGCCAGTAAACAGAACCAGTGCAGTCTGCAATGGTTTTTCCAGTCATTTTGGCTTGTTTGTACCTGTAATTTCAAACGGTAATTCCGCATGAAATCTAACCGAAACAACAACATCCAGCAATTACAAACATCAACATTTTATTGTTTATCAATTATTTGGTAACATTACACAAAACCGATAATATGTTAACGTTACACAATTGTTTGAAATTCGTCAATTTTTCTACATTATGCAACACATTACACATATAGTACATTAATTTATAATAAATGTGAAAGTCAAATATATATATATATATATATATGACACCACTATTTGGTCACTACCACCTTAGGCATATCATTATTTGGTTCAAGAAGTTTAAACAACATTTGCAAAACTCAAGTAAAGTTATCCTCCTTCTCCGACGTCATAAATGTAAAACCAACCGAATATGTCAAATAGGTTGAGGTGACTCCAACTATTTCAAACAATGGCATCCTATACAAGTTGGTTTTGTACGTGGAATCCATTATCAAAACAGTCGAAAAAATTGTTAAACAACTTTACCGATGTTGGATGAGTCCAAAAAATGTTTTGAACAGTTTGACTTTCCTTTTTTTCTCTTACGTAATAAATATATTCATTCTCTTCCAACTTTGAGATTAGAAATGACATCTCCGTCAAGTCACCCGTTTTTGCCTTTTTGAATGTATGACGTTCATTGTAGACTTGCTTGATATTTGTCATGGCCTCTTTCCTTTTCTTCTTCAAATTTGTCAAAATATTTTTTGGTTTCACTGAAGAATTGGTCAAGTCATGTACAATCTTCTTGTCGTCCTCCATTAATCTTCCGGCAAGAAGGTGTCCTGCTACATACGACACAATCTCATGGTTGTGAACTCCATTAAGAATAGCCAATTTCCAAGCATTGTCTCACTTGACGACATATCCACACACCTTGAACAAACACCCACATTTTCTTGACCCCGTTGCTTCATGCTTCACTTTTCTCTTCGGTACTTTGTGCTCGCCACTCCGTTCACAAACCTACTCCAACATAGCATTTCTACCTTCACAAGATATTCTAACGATAACCGTAAATCCAACACTATTTTCTTGTCGGCGAACCCAACCGAGCAATTCGTCTTTATCTTTCCATGTATCTCGGGTCGGAAAAAAATGAGCCGTGTCCACTTCGTTGTCACAAAGTTTCCACACATCGGAATTGACGCTTGAAGCCTTAACTTTAACGGAAGCTTCGACCTTAATGAGATCTTCAATCTTAATGGAATTGACAACACTAGATTTTCGATCACCCGGATCATCACCCGCATTCTCAACCATATCTATAAATAAACAACATATAATTGCTAAAATAATCAATAAACATGTATCTAATATCATATAATAAAATAAGCAAACCAAAAAAAACAAAAGGAAAAAAAAATTGATTTTTTTTTTGGCAGTAGCACTGCCAAATGAAAAGTTGAAAAAATTTCTAAGTGCTGGGCGGCAGTTAACATCCGCTGACACCCAGTGGTAGTTAACTGTCGCTGAAGTTCGTGACAGTACAAAAAAAAACACAGCAAAACCAATCAAATGTAACGAGTTAAAACTTGCAATACCTGTTCTTTGATGCATATCGTGTGTAAAAACGTCCTAGCAATCGATCAACAATGATTTGGAACCAAGATTTTGATAAAAGATTTTTGAAATGAGATTTTTTGTGGAATGGTATGGTGAGGTAAGGTGATGAATGAATAGGACCTAGGGGTTTTCTGGTTTTGGAGGGAAAAAGCAACGACAATTAACTACCGTTGTGGCCAGCAGCAGTTAACTGATGTCGGTTATCCCAACGGTAGTTAACTGCCGTTAGGGGCTGTAAGGTAATTTACTTGTGTCAAAATGACATTTTTTTTAAGTCAGAAGAGCAATTTTCTACCCCCACCTCTACAAACTATTGAAAGTATCAATTTTACCCTTTTCAAAATCAACCCCATCACCCCTCACATTAACTTTTCCAGAATTGTCTTTCTCACCTTCTTGCTATCTTTCCATAATTCTTTTTTTGAAACGTCTCCTGCTTCCATGCAGCTCCACTTCTGATAAACATAATACCCCATATAAAATCATAAATAACTAGAACACAAAAATCCAAATATAGTTTTGAAGGTTCGTCATAAAGTATCAAATTTTAGCATGGATCACCACCAAGATCTCCATCCATATTAAGAAATAGCAATCCTTAATTTTTTTGTCTCCCAAAAAAATAAAGAAAGATCAAGAGATGGCAGTCCCTGAATTGTTACCAACGAAAGAAAAGTCAATTGAATTGAATTCTTGTTGGTGGAAAATGCCTGTCTCTTGTCCCAGTCCCTAATTTTACCATGAATTAGCACTCTTGTTTTTATTTTCTTTTTTATTACAAATTTCTACTCTTGTTTTATGAACAATAAAGTTATGGTTGTCATTCATCTTAAAAATTTATGATTTTGTCGCCATCAATCTCTAGAAGTGATATTAGTTGCCAATTTGTAGAAAACTTTATTCAAACATTATGGTATATGACTAAATTTTAGAAAAGATTAGGGTGTGAGTGAGAGTTTCGAAAAGGGTAAAATTGACATTTTAATATTTTTTAGGGGTATGGGATAAAATGTTCTTGTCAAGTGAGTTGAGGAGATACGCACCCAAGTTTCTTTTTGTGTATTGAGTTTTGTTTAATCTTTAGTTTGTTTCTTGACCTTAGAATTTATCTCCTCCCTGCTCAAGACGAACAGAGACTGGTGAAACAGAAAATACAAATGAAAGGCACCACATATAGGCGGAACACCCAAAAAATAAACACCATAAAATCCCTACAACATCACCACCTAAAAACATACCCCTTCACGAAACCACCACTGAAAAAATAAAATCCATAACCACCTACCGCCACTACTCAACCCAAAATAACCCCCTCTAAATGAAACAATCCAGCCGCATCCCCTAAACTGAACCACTATTCTAAAGATCAATCAGCTTCCACCACCTCAGAACTTCCAGACCACCGGAAGAACACCATAAAAGCCCATAACCAAAAAGAACTGACTCCCGATCTCGAATCAAAAGCGACGGCCCACCAGACTTCAGGACCCAACCAGACGGGCACCCCTTAGCCCCGCTCCACCAGAGAATGCCAGCCAAACAAGAATGCAGCTAGACGCCAACGTCCGATCTCGAAGCAAAAGTAACCGGCCCACCATAATCCAGCACACAAAAAGTAAGACTGCGGTGGTTCAAACATCAATAAAAAAGGAACAAAATGATCAACTCAAAGGACACGCACCCTCAAAAACACCTTAAACACTTTAGCCACCCAAAACTCAAACAAGAGAGAGTGACAACGAATATGGACCCGAATAACAGAGGCGGTATCCAAAAGGAATCACCCACAACAACCACCATAAAAGCACCCACCACCTCACCTAAGCAACACCAACCACCCCTTTTACTAAATCCCCACCACCACCACACTTCAACACCACCACCACGCATCACCACCACCATCACCACCCATGCAACACCACGGTTAAGCAGACACAAGAGCAAGAAAACGAGGTTGAAAGTCTCCAAGGAAAGCAGCAAACATTGCCCTAGCATTCAAAAGAAGCAACCACGAAGAATAAACCCACAAACCATCCAAAGAGACAAAGACTACGTCGTCAAACCACCTCGCCAAGAAACAGGCAGCGACCCAAAACCAGACCAAAAGGAAGATGAAACCCAACAACAAAACACGGGCAGCGATGGTGTATAATTTTTACATGTCATAAAACTATTTACACGTAAGTATAATAAGATCATTTTCGTAGGGAGTTGCGTATTTCATAAGCATTTTCACAATATTCATCACGTTAAGTGTTTGTGTATAAATTGTTTGTTTGTGTAAAAATATTGTTCTATTCGACATAAAAGTAAAACGAGAAGAGATATGGCTATTTCGCTTGGGGTCAGAGACATCAACCAAGCGTAACAGCTGCAATCTCTCGATCAAATAACGGATTCTAGCATTTTTAAACGATATTATCACAATCACTCGACAATATCATTCGTGTTCAAATGATATCGTTATTTTTAAGGGATTGTTTAAATGTCAATTTCCCAAACATTTAAACAAACACAAAGTCGATTGGATCGTTTAATCGACGATTTCCCAACCGATTAAATGACCCAAAAGCATTAAGTTCTAGATTAAAAGCGATTATCAAATATT
>Ga0315913_1007183_pt1 | contig 13415 bp, 3 predicted proteins | sample MpolsnodulesMG_FD_207736 | JGI IMG/M metagenome (GOLD analysis project Ga0315913, IMG submission 207736) | Medicago polymorpha root nodule microbial communities from Los Angeles, California, United States - small nodules | ecosystem: Host-associated > Plants > Roots > Nodule | place: USA... | reverse complement strand
GCAAAAAATTAATGTATACTAATAAAGCTTAAATTATTGAAAAAGTTTACAAATTTATATTTTAATTCAAAGTACAAAATATAATATAATAATAATAATTCATATTAGGCCGGTCTAATAGGCTTAAGAGGCTTTTTATGAGGCATGTGGTCTGACCTTTTAAGCTTAATAGGCTTAAAAAAAGCATCGGTCTTCTCTATTTAAGAAAAAAATCTGATCTGACCTACCTTGTCATAGGCTAGGCCGTTGGCCCCTGTAGGCCGGTCTGGCTTATTCCCATCCCCATTAGTAAATGCCAAAAAAGGAGTTAAACAATATGCCCTTCATGTATTCAAATCTTCCAATATGTTATTACTCTTTCGATTCCCTGTGTTATGAGCTTTATTTATTTCTCTTTTTAATGTCCACTTTTTTTTAGAATTTTTTTTATTATTTATTTGTCATTTTACAAGTCATTTGTTATATATTAAGTATTAACCAAATGGGTTTGATAAAAAAAAAAACTAAATGATTGAGTTGAACCGATTAATGAACTTTTTTGGTTGTGGTCGAGGTTTAAACTCCAAACCTTACATATCATATTTTATGCATTATCCATACAACCTGAGATAAGATTACGAGGACAATGAACTATGCTCAAAGAAAATCTTTCTGAAAAATCTAAAATATACTAACTTTATTATCGAAATATAAATATTTCTTGTTCTATTTGTTTCGTAAATGCAGTTTTAAATTAAAATTAAAAAAAGAATTGAGGTAGTAATATATTAAAAGTCGTGAATGATTATTATATTTCTAGTCAACGATCTCTCTTTCATTTTCATTAATTAATTACAGTCAATCTCCCTTGTGTCCCAATTCATTAGTTTGACTTATATAAAAGGAATGATAATATTCGAGTATCATCAATAAAATATTTTCAATGTCACTGGCAACTATTTTTATTTTGTAGACTATCTATCGACTAGCCTCTTCAAAATAAACTATAAGTCTATAAACACAATTTTTTAAAGGGAAATGCTAATCGGTGGCCCTGGACACTGGTTAAGGATATTAAAAAGGGAAATTGTATAGTAATTATTGTATTGAAAACTGTGTAATTAATCAATAAATAAGTCAACAAAGTTTCCTTTTATGGTAATAAATTCCTTTTTTTGTATGTTTAACCAGTACCCAGGGGTACCGGTTAGCATGACCCTTTTTTAAATTATTCGTATTAAAGAGAAATCATATGCTCTAAAAAAAACCCATATTCAATCTTTGTTTATTTCTTTGAAGCAAGTAATAAATCTTTGTTCTTTCAAAAAAAAAAAATCTTTGTTATATATCAATACCAAAAAAATGATTGAGTAAATTACACTTTATGACTAATATATTGATTCATTAATAATACAAATACAAAATCTGAAACAAAATTTTATTATAATTTATTATAGATGGCGAAGTTTTAAGAAACTTCTATTATTAAAAATATTTGTAAGCTTAATTGATTTACTCGTTTGAGTTGAAAGAGGTAATCATTGATATGTCTCGAATATGATTAACTACGATGGGGTTAACCTATAAATAAAATGTTTTCAACAAGATTTTAAAGGAAGACATCTACAAACTCGACGATCATAACCAAATGTATAGTATAAATAAACCAAGAATTAAAGTTGATTTAGCTTGTGAACTTTCCTATTTGATATGCAATAAATTGGATTTGAACTTATAATCTCACATATACTATGCAAATATCCGGCCAATTTTTAAAGATTTTTTTTTAATGGGAGATACTTTTAAAGATGAATGACATGTTTGAAATTTTAAATTAAATTAAGTGATGACTAATATATATTTGGCTTAAGAAAATACCCTTGACTAAAAAGCGGTCAATGATCCTTTTCTCAATCCCACACACAAAATGACAAATACATCATAATTCACAAATATTATCACACACCTTTTTCATAGATCATGATTCAATACTTACAAAAACATGATTATATCACTATATGAAATCTAACATCAAAAACCCAAAATAACATATTAATACCTCAAAATTGGACTCTATACTATAAATTAACACCTAAAAATTAACCTATAGTCATAATCAAATTTTTTGGACTAAAAAATAGTTAAAATCTGAATTAAAAATAATCAAACATGAAGAGGAGAACCTCTTCCAATATTAGCACTAAACCCAATTAACTCTTTCTTATATGGTAAATACGATTTTACCCTCATCTCTTTCTTTCTTCTATAAAACACTTCCATGGCCGACACCGTCGCCGGAGTTTTCTTCTTCGTCGCCGGAATTTTTTTTCCGGTAATATTTTTTTCACCGCTACTCAGCTTTTTCAAATCCTCCTTCTTTGCCGGAGTTAACAAATTCAACGACTCTTTTCCGTCACTTTTGCTTCGCCGGAGTAAGCTCAGAAACTTCCATCGCGAAGATGAAGAATTCGAAGATGAACCAGTTGAATTGCTTTTCTTACATTTGATCGGAGAAGCAATCGGAGATGATTTTGGTGTCCAGAAACAATACGACTCCGCCGGAACCGAATCCAGATCATCTTCCACCTCCGACGAAATCTGTTTCTCTTTCTCATTTCCAATGAAAAGTTTCTTCAACGAATTCAAAATCTCCGCAGCGTCGGAGTTTCTTCTTCCTCTGCCGTGACGTTTCGGTTTCGGTTTCTCATCTCCGATCAAAAAATTCTTCATCGAAACTGAAATGTCATCCGCGTCGGAGTTTCTTCTTTCGTCGCAATTGAAGATCGGGAAAACGTCTGTTGCATTGCGACGATGATTTCGAAACGCGACGAATTCGAAATCGTCGTTGTCGTTTTGAGAGTGTGAGTTGTCGTTTTCATTAGTGACTTGTTGAACGACGTCGTTTATGTTATTTGAAGAATAAGTACTGAAACTTGGACACAAAAATGAGTCCATTGTTGAAGAAGTTTCTTCGTTTTCATATTGATTTTGCATTTTTGTGTTTTGTTTATGAAATTTTGACTTAGTTTGTGGTATTTATAGTATGAGAGGTGAAGTGTATGAAGGAAGGTAGAAAGAGCAGCCTATGTGTGTCATAAACATTATATTAAAAAAAATCAGTATAGTATTAACTAAATAATCATACTATCATATCATGGATGACGGCATGACCATTTCTTTCTTTTTCTGATATTATTCTAGAAAAATGACCTAAGTAAAAGAAGAAGAAAAAAATTGGACCGCTTAAATAAGTGATAAGAAGTCAATTTATGTAGAACATGTTTAATGACATGCACAATAAACTAGTTTATAATTGATAGTTTATATCTTATAAGTTTATATGATTAGAAAAAAGATTGTTTGTACTTTGCAAGTAAATAGATCAAAGATTTAACTCTTGTTTCATGGGTATGTAAAAAATCATTTTGAGAGAGATGAACTCACTCTGTATGTTTTAAAGGTTTGTCGACGGATATTACTTATTGTTTAACGTGACGTTGTAAACATCGTATCAATATGATGATAAAGAATAATTAATTGACTTACTTTTGATACTTATATTACACTCTTTAAGACTTCGAAACGGCTATTCTGATTTAAAATTTTGAAGTTTAAAACATTTTGTTTTTTTGTATATATACTTTTCTATTTTCATCTTCAAATGGAACGCATACTAAAAGCAGATGTTGGTTAATCATTTTCTTAAATTGGCTATGGCTGGTTTACATTTAACACCATTTGGTGATAAATATTTAAAACATGTTTGTACATGCCGTTGTACATGTGGCAAAATGTACTTTTTTATTTAATTTTTTTCTTCATCTACAACTATTTGTATTTTTTTTTGAAAGAACAACTATTTGTTCCTTGAAAAAAAAGTTGTATTTGATTTGCAACTTTGTATATATGTTAATTAGCTCATTTGGCTTTGATTTGTCAATTATGTTTTCATACACCAACAAAACCCTTATTTTTTTGGTCTAACACAAACATTTTTCTTGCTTGCACTAATTTGGTGCAAAGTGTCTTGCACTTGAAAGGGCATAATTATGATAATTACGTTTTACTTTGTGGTGGCTTTGTGAAATAAGTCGTGGTTTAAAAGATGGGAAGAAACGGTTGTTAGAAAATAAGCGGCTATGCCTTTTTAGGATAATGGAAAGTCTCAATCAATAGCAATGTGATATAAATTTTAGGCATATTCTTGTGTTTATGTGTGATACATCTACCATAATGTGGAACCCTACATATTGTTTCTAGATTTGATTATTACAGCACGTTTAATTTAATTGGATGTCCATCGGTGGATGAAGTGCTTTGAATATCTATGATGAAAAAGTTGTTGGCTAAGGTATTTTTTGACAATGCTATACTTTTAGTAGCTTATATCTTGTATTATATAAGTGTATATATAAAATAAAAAAAAACTGTGTTAATTGTCTTAACTACGAACTATTGTTGCACAATCTGACTTGTTTGCATATATCACTATCTAATCTAATAGAACCCTACTAAAACTAGAACAAAAGAACCCTACTTAAACATCCATAAATACCACGATAAATAAATAGATTAATTTGGTTATGGAGTGCATATTTAAATTAAATAATAGAGAGGTTTCCAACTTTTTTTCTCTTTGAAAGACATTTAAAAAAATTCCAGGCATCCGATATATTGAAAAGAAAAAAACTCGAATTCCATATAGAATATCAGAGTTCAGTTTAGAAAAAGTTTGTAATAAGTGTTATCTTTCATTTTATAAGTCGGATAGTAAGGATGAGATAGACCTAACATATAACCTAATGTAAAGTTTGTTCATTTAAACAACTTAAAATTTATATTCACGTATCACGCTTAATAATGTTGAATGTGAGGAGGTGTATTAAGAAAAATACAAGTAGCACACAAAATAAAAATATAGAGTACAAAAAGAATTTATAAAAAGACAGCTTTCATCTTATCTTATAAATTAATTGTCATAATGAGTTGATTTTGATACAGTGCAACACATCCAAATTCTTGATCACTTAAAAGTACTAGCACTTAATTACCACTTTCGCAGCCTTGTCACTTCTAGAAAAGTTATGTGCGAAACAATGTGGACTATGATTTTCCAAGATCAGTTCTCTCTGGTTTTTTTTTTAAACGTTACCGCATGCTCTCGGGGCATTGGTTAATCAGCTAAAATAAATAAGATTTTATTAAAAAGTTGTATAATACACCCTCCGTCTCTTAGTGTAGACATCCATTGTCTTTTTCACATTTCTTAAGAAAAGTTGTCAGTGTAATTAATGTGTCTATGTTTGAGTGTAATTAATGTGTCTATGTTTGTGTGTTAATATTACGAAATTGTCATTTATTCGTATGTGTATTAAATTTGACTTTTCATATTTCAAAACAAGATTGTAGTATTAATTAGGGGTATGTTTAGGAAAAAATAATAAATGCATCTAGTAATTTGAAAAAAGTTTACATTTAGGAGACAAAAATAAAATCAAATGGGTGGTTAGATATAGAGACGGAGAGAGTAGTTAGTTGGTCAAAAGTAACAGTTTATATTTCCAAGACAATTTTTCTACTTTTGAATTCCTTAACCAGTGCCCCCAGGGCACTGGTTAACAAGACCCTTTTTTTTAACTCAAAGATAAATCTCTATTGTATACTTCCTCTGTTCTAAATTGTATGATATTTTGGACATTTCACACGTATTAGGAAATATAATTTTGTGTAGGAAGGAGATATTATGAGTTGTTTTACAAAATTGTATTTAATAAATGATATGAAAAAAATAAATTAAAGAATTGAAAGAATAGAGAGTAATAAATAGTAAAAAATCTCTATACTCTTTTGACACAAAATTTATTTATTTTTTTAAAATCTGAAACAAACGCACCCAATAGATTATGAACCATAATATCTTCAAACTGGGGCAATTGCATAGCAGAAGGGCATGAGAGAAGGTACATAATAGGGTACAAATCCAAGACATTCTCCACAAATTAATTCTGGCACTATCCTCGATCTTCCATATATGACCCAAAGTAATTATAGATTGAGAACTCCAAAGGTTCCTCCATGTATAGCTTGGGTTATGGTCAAGGTTAGCTTACAAGAAATTCCTTTTAGGAAAATATCTAGCTTTAAGAGTGTGAGTGAACAAGGAAGTAGAGTCGTTCAAGAGTTTTCAACTTTCTTTATCGAACATAGGGAGACCGTAGGCTTCCATATTTTGGAAGCAGAAACAACCTTCATTTTATTTTTGGAGAGTGAGTTTGTCACAACACATTCAATAATACCTCTACAACCATTATTTTTTTATCCCTAATAGAATCAGTTAAGTATCCTCTCAATTTTTTCACACAATGAGGATGGGATGAGGAAAGGGACAGCCTGAGCAACCGACAACTATATGAAGAGATGACGACAACTATATCTTGTGGAGTGTTTTTGTTTAAGGATATAGTGGATTTAGCATAGTTTAGAACCTAGATGGACGTTTGCTCATACAATGTTTGTGAAAAGGAAGCAATTATTTATGAAAAGAAGATGGTTGATTGGCAGGGTCGTCTCTATGAAACTTGAGTCTCGGCTCTCATAGTAAAAATAGGTCTCTAATAAAAAAAACGCACAATTTTTATAAAAGATTAATCTTCTATTTAAATTGAAAATAAAACTCGTAAAATGATTATTAGCCACCAAAATCAAAATTAACAATTATTTTTACTAAAGACGTGTTTTTTAACTTAGAAATAGAAACATGAAACATGTTTATTATTCATTTTTGAGTGGGGTGAGAATATTGAGCAATAATTTTTTTTCTTAATACCCATTACTTTGGGAGGCCCAGCTCGGTTGAATTGAGCCAATGCGATCACCATCGATAAGCACATGATATTCAATGGACATGATACACAACCACCATAATAATATTAATAAACAAAAGAAAGGAAAAATATCTGAACATATAATCAATTACTTTGATACTTAAAAGAAATTTCACAAAATATTTTTGAGCGAATTAAAATTTACAGTTTACAATGTTATAAGTCATATATACACTCTTCTCTTTCTCTCCTGTGTGAGACGTCACCAAAACCCTATAGTTTGTTTTCCTTCATCCATCATCCATCAAAGAGGGGTGATTTATGGTCAATTTTTGACCCAAAATCACCCCTCTAACTCATTTTTCTCTTTCCCTTTTATTGAAATAAGTGATTTTCACATCTACATCGTTTTTTCTTTCGTGATTTCGTCGTCTTGGTGCGATGTTGTGTTGTTCATCGTCTTTGTGCGACGTTGTTTGTCTTTCTTGTTTTGTTCAGGTATTTGTTCGGTTCAGATTGTCAGATCGACTTAGATCTAGTGCAGATCCAATCAATGACTTTGGTGTCGTCAACGTTGCAGATCCGGAGACTTGATTATAGTCATATGTGTAGGCTTTTGTACTTTGCCGTTTTATGTTATTAACATGGATGATGCGAGTTTGTTCGCAGATTCATCCTTTTTGTTTTTAGAGATTTATATTATATCGATGTACTCTATCAATTTGAATGATCAATATCATTTATTTTTGTAAAAAAAAGTCATATATACAATTTTGTCCAAAAAAGAGTCATCCTTACCCCTTTCCGTGTCTAAGTCATACTCGACACAAGTCAAAAGAAAAAACACAGTCTTTTCTTTTGTGGGTTCTATGCGTGAATTTTCGTACAATGTACATCACATTCCATGATTCATGGCACCTTCCCATAAGAGTTTCGTCACGCAACTCGTATAAAACAACATTTGTAATTAATTGCTCTTTTGGTCAAGTAATTTCTAATTACACTTTTATTGGTAATGATCAATACAATCAACACAATAATATTATGTAGAGATTCTCTAATATTATTTGCATTCAACAATTAATCTCCGTGACCAAGAACACCCCAAGGTCGGAAAGTAAGTCCAAAGAATTTGGCTGAATGTAATGATGAAAAAAAAAAAAATATATTTCCACTAACTAACTACCTATCCACCATTTTTTCCCTGACAGCTTCAATTAAAAAGTGTTTGATTTTTAGTCTTCATTTACTCATTCTAGAATACATATTAATGATGAATATTGCTTGCTTATGGCCCAAACCTTGGATATTTTCTAGAAGCAAAAATCCAGTTCATGCAACTTTCTTGAGAGACCTTTAACTAGAATGCTGACACAGACATGTTGATCATTTTTTTATATAAAAATCAAGCGGTAATATATATTAGGATTAATAGTGTTTTTCACCCCTGTAATATAAGTCATTTCTGGTTTTAGCCCTTATAAAATTTTCAGTTTGGTTTCCGTCCTCGTAAAAAAAAAAAATTCCGGAAAACCCCTCTCCAACTCAGCAAATTCGCTTATGTGGCGTTGAGTTGGCATTTTTATTTCATTTTTTATTTTTTTAATTGGCCACATGTAAAAAAACATTTCCACATCATATTTTATTTTAAAAAAATCCAAAAAATCATAAAAATATTCATATTATTTTCAAAAAATTTTAAAAATCGAAAAAAAAAAAATCAGAAAAATATTCATATTTTTTTCCAAAAAATTTAAAAGTCGAAAAAAATAAGATTTTTTTTCTAAAATAAAAAAAAAATCAGAAAAAATATTAAGATTTTTTTTACGAAGATTTTTAAAAATTCTGGAATTTAATAAGTTTTTTTCTATAAAAAAAATGATTACCAATTTTTTTTCTAAAATTTAAAAAATCAGAAAAGAACTATAATTTTTTTTAAAATTTAAAAAAATCAGAAAATATAATCAGATTTTTTTCGAAATTAAAAATATTTTAAAAAATTCTGAAATTTAATTCTCAAAATACAAAAAAAAGCAAAATTTTAAAATATAATCAGATTTTTTTTGAAATTTTTTTCAACAGAAATAAATTTATGGAAAAAAATTTATTTTTTAAAAATCTGGATACAAATTTAGAAAAAATTCAATTTTTTTTTCGAAAATTTTATTCCATAATTTTTATAAAATCTTTTTTGAAATTAAAATATTGGAAAAAAATATTTTTTTTTTCAAAATTATGAAGATTTTACGATTTTTCCATTTTTTGCTTTTTTATATACAAAGAAAAAAATTTGGTAATAAAAAACATTTCCAGATTTTTTTAAAAAAAAATTCGTGAATTTTTTTCTAATTTTTAGAATTTTTTTAAATAATTTTTTATTTTTAAATTAATATTAAATGAATTTATATTTTTTTAAAATAAAATCTGATGTGGCCAATTAAAAAAATGAAAAAAAGTCAAGTCAGCGCCACATAAGCAAATTTGCTGAGTTGGATGGGGGAGGGGGGTTTCCGGAAAAAAAATAATTTACGAGGACGGAAACCAAACCGAAAATTTTATAAGGGCTAAAATCGAAATGACCTATATTACAGGAGTGAAAAACACTATTAACCCTATATATTACAGGGAAATGTTAACTAGTGCCTCGGGGCACTGGTTAAGGTCTTTAAAAGGTAACTTATCATGAAAATATGTGTAATCAATGCATCGGAAATTAAAATATTTGATTTTTTTATAAAATAATTTCTTCTTTTAGAATCCTTAAAGAGTGTCCCGGAGACATTCGTTAACAAGACCCTATATTATATGCACCATAAACTATCTTTATTAAAATAATTTGAAGTGACAACAGTGCTCATTGAATCACATTACGAGTTGCCTATGGTTGATTGTTAGTTTGTCACTCTATCAACTTCTTGCACACACCTAGCTAGTTGAAATCTTTCCAATTTTATTGGCAATGTTAATACAAACATTAAATTTAGAAGAACTAGAAATAAAAAATGATTAATTTATAAGACCAGAAACATATTTAACCTTAAATTCTAATAAGAAAAATAAGCTTTTACATGATGATAAAATATGAATGGTGGGACTCTGCACGTGGATGCAGCCATGCACTCATATGCAAGTAATGATCACATAACAATGAACAATGATAATCACAAAGAAATTGTCCAATCCCAAATCTTCTTGAAAAGGGGGCTTCTTTTTGTATATACACCAGCATAAACTCCTCATTTTAAATTAGTAAAATTGTGGATATGTACAATAGTAATTAAATAAATCATTGCTATCATTAGCCACCCTGTGCTTTTCTTCCCATTATAACTCATTGCATATAATTATCATATGAATCAAGTTAATAAGTATCTTCCTAGTTTAGAAAGTAAAAAATTTATTTTATTAAGATTTATTAAATGTGGTCCATGAAAAATGAAGAGAGAGAGGGTGCCATAGCCACTCTTCTCCATAGCCATCAATGTATTATACTTCACAATGGAGTACCCATTTAATGTGGTGTTAAATAGGTGAAACACTCACTATTGTGGATGGTCTTAGAGCACAAGTTAGCAAGACCATTTTCTTATTATATTAATTAATGCACAGTAAGTGGTATTGGCTTGGAACATAGAAGTGTGCTCCTTCTCAGGGCCTTAGGTTCGATTCTCTCTGGTATCAATTTAAGGGGTTGGTTTAGCTTCTTAAAAAAAAAAATGTACAATAAGTGTGATAATAAGATGGCTGGATTTGCCCCCATGTTGTTAGTTGCCCTCACTAACCCACTCTCAATCTCATGAGTTTGTGAAATCAAAAGTAAGAAGCTTCTTCTAGTTACACATTTTGCTTCTTTTTTTATCCCTATTTGAGTCATTTTATACTAATGGAATGATATTTATATTATTTATACTTTTTTTTTTATAAGAAAATATATTTTTGTACTTTCTTTTTTTGGTTACAAGATATTTTTGTACTTAATTCTTTTAATCATTAAATAGAACAGAAAGGTTACTTAAAACCAATTATAAAACAGTCAAATTCAAATATTTCGAAGACAATATAGTGGGTTAATCCACCAACTAGAAAAAATCTAGTAATTCTTGTTGAATTTTTCATACAAATGAATTGGGACCAAGATGAACCTTTGATACATTAATACTCCATTGGTATTACCATCTGGTTGCCGTTAGATGAAGGAATGGTTAAATCAAATAAACTCCACAATTTGTATCCAAAGAACTTTAATTGGTAGGATAAATTTCTTTATGACAGATTACTATCTTCAACAAGAAGTGATGTGATGATTCTAGCTAGCAAGAAAATGTAAATAAACCACAAAAGTTAGTCAATCGAAAAATGGAAATTGGAAAGGATGATTCCTAACAAATTGTGAAAAAACAATCTCTAGTATGAGTTTTACTATCAATCATTTGACGTTAACATATCTCGTATACTCTATTTTTCTTAAGTGTCTGTTTTTTCTATAAACAATCTATAACACGTTAGGAAATTACAAACTAGCATGTTTATGGCCGGCGGCGAAGCTAGTAAAAAATTTACGCAGGGACCAACTATAAAAAAATAATAAAATATTTTTAAAGTCAATATATTAAATTTGAGGAAAAATATGTTTTTAGTCTCATATATCATAATTTTTTTAGGGTTACTCCTTACAGAAAATTTATTCAATTTTTGTCTCGATTTTTTAAATTTCACAAAAAAAAAGTGTTTTTAGTCTTGTATTTAATCTCTAACGAAAAAATAGTTACTAAAATCAAACAAAATCTTATGAACTTAAATTAAAAATTGCATTTGTTTCTTGATTGTGTGATTTTTAGTTCTATATGGTATCAGGTTTGGCATTGGTTGGGTATCTCTTCTGTTTGTCCAGGAGATATTAGACATCATTTGTATCAATTTATCAATATGGCAGGGTTACCAAGAGTTACTCATTTGTTTCTGAAAATTATTTGGTTTGCATTTGTGTGGGTATTATGGAAGGAGAGGAACAACCAGGTCTTTCAACAAATGGCCTCTACTCCTTCTGTTTTATTCGAAAAGGTGAAATTAAATTCTTTTCCGTGGATTAAAGCAAGACAGGCGACTTTCACCTATAGATATCATGATTGGTGTAAGAATCGGCTTCCTTCCGTGGGAGTTCTATTGTAATTTTTGATTGTTTTGATGTTGCCTGTGTTTTGCGGGTGCTTGTGTTTGATGGCACCTTGACTGTTGTAAATATCGTTGGGTAGTTCTCCCTTTGCACGCCTTCTGCGGGTGAATCATTGATGTTTATATATCATTTTAGCTTTTCCAAAACAAAAACAAAAAAATTGCAAGTGTTGTAGAGACTCAAAATAAATTTAATCCAAAAATTAACCAATACATGAAAAAAAATCCCAATAATTTTTACTTATATGAAATGTAAACTAAAGCAACAACAAAAGATAAAAATTGACAATCGTTATTTAGAAAAGTTGGGTAATAAGCATTTCAAGAAGTCAATTTTATCTATAATTGACCGTTTACTAAAAAGATTAATAATGTCTTTTCCAATGTAAGCAAAAATGTTATTTGCAAGAAACTCATTGTCCATTTAATTTGTTTATGACTATTGTCTTAATAATTACTGTTGAAAAAGTTTTCTCTATAATTGGCTGAGACCGGAAGTATCGAATCAATATAAATAAATTTATCAATCATGTAGTAATATTTTTACTTTCTTATTTAAGCTAATTTTTGCTAACTGAATTTGTTTGGGTAGCTCAATGTTTATTATTTGGGGTATTCGAATATAAATTTATATTTTTGGAATAGCCAAGGCTACCCCCTGTAACACCCCGTTTTCGCAACAATGTAAATAATACAAATAATCAGAGTATTCAACGTAAAACGGAATGTCACACTACTTTAAAAGTATAAATAGAGTAAAGTTACTATTTATCAAAACAACCCTGTCAACAATAATTAACAACAATAATAGTTCACATATACTTATCATCAATAATGTTCCACATATGCTTCATTTATTTTCATTTAGCATTTAAATCAACAACAACAACAACAACAACAATAACAACAACAACTACAACTCAACATTAACAACAACGCAACGACGCAACAACAACTCGACTATGCAGTATGCATGTGGTACAAATCAACGTGTTAGAGGAAAAAGCTCTTCAAGCAACGCTGGAGTAATAAACTCTTAAAATCAACGCTGGAGCATAGCTCCTAAAATCAACACTGGAGCAACAAACTCTTAAAGGCCAGCTGGAGCAAATAACTCCTCAATGACAACGCTGGAGTAACAAAACTCCTAAACACAACGCTGGAGTATAAACTCCTAGAATCAACGCAATATGAATGATTAATATTCAACAGGGCATGAGCCCCCAACTTTATATGAGTATGCATGGACTCAACAACTTATTCAACAACAACGTACAACATCAACGACTTGACGACATCAACAACATTAACAACATCAACAACAACGTAAGACATCAACGACAACGTCAACAACAACGTACAGCTCCAATATCATAATCTCATAGATATTCATCAAGTTAATTCAACATATGCAGTTCATATCATAGTTCATCAACATAT
>Ga0315913_1007181_pt1 | contig 13417 bp, 8 predicted proteins | sample MpolsnodulesMG_FD_207736 | JGI IMG/M metagenome (GOLD analysis project Ga0315913, IMG submission 207736) | Medicago polymorpha root nodule microbial communities from Los Angeles, California, United States - small nodules | ecosystem: Host-associated > Plants > Roots > Nodule | place: USA... | reverse complement strand
TTTTTTTTAGATAAACAAAATGACAATAACATAAATGGAGAAGTTAGATTCGAACCAAATCACGATATTAAACTTATTAATTTTGATATTTTTTTCAAATAAGTCGGGACTTGTGAACTAGGAAAAAGAAAGTTATTCGAATGATAAATGATGTGAAACGAAAGTGTGTGTACCAAAGACAAAGACAAAAAAAAAAAGGTTTTATACCCTCTCAAAAAGAATATTTGGACTAAAAACTCAAGTGGTAACAAATGTATCGTTTAACTCAACAACACTCGGGTAATAATTAATCTCTTTTAACTTAATTAGATGTCACGAGTATTGATAAAACCTTTTAAATACATTAATGTTAATCTTTTTAAGAGGGAGATTTATCATTTATTGTTATCCTAGTCTTTTTTTTTGGGCCTATTTGGGTCTTAACAAGTTGGTTTTTACGGTTATGCAAGTAGAATGCTTTGTTTAAGGGCAAAATAATGCACTACTTTATTCTTTATATTTATTTTTTTTAAGTAATCTAGTAGATAGAGCTCAAACAATTTAATTGTAGAGAAGTGAGGTGTTTAGGGTTTAGGGTTCAAACTCCGACCCTACATATAATATAATATACAACATCTCTACTGACCGAGCTAACCTCACATATATACTTTTGGAAGAATATGATTATTAATGATGTGAAAAATATTATATGAGCCGTAGCAGCAAAATAGTTTTGGAAGAAAAAAAACAAGTAAAAAAATATGAGAAGAAGGAAGACCTCGTAAAAGGGAACTAAAGCAAAAGGGAGAATGATGAGGATGTGAAACGGAAAGATAAGAAAAGAGGGGACCCACCCACTAATGTTGGTTTAGTTTTGTCTATCGGACGGAACAATTGGCTGCGAAGAACAGGGAAGTGAGGAGTCCATGTCAAATCAAACTGCCTTGCTTCCATCACCATCAATGTCCAATGCCTCTCCCCTCCACCTCAAAATAAAATGCTTCAACACACTCATCATTATCATAACCAAATATTTCCATTATTACAAGAATGTTCTTTCAATAATTATAATTAAAATTTGATGTATTTGACACCGTATAAACATAGTACATTACTTACTATACAGGCTCTCTGCACCCATGGACTAATTCATTAGAATGTAGTTGATTTTTAATAAAAGTATAATGAGAGTATGAGAGAGAAAGTTGTCACAAAAGTTGTTTAAAAATGATTGTTCAAATATTATTTCTCGATTTTTATTACTCAGTGTTTTTTAAACAGTTTTATTACTCGGTGTTAAATCAAAATAGTTTTTAGCACGTTTGATGACTTTAAGTTATTAGGTTGTTGTCCACAAAAAACTAAAATAAAAGTGACAAAGAGTGAGTATGATAAAATTAGAAATGAGTTTAAGATATTCATTTTTATTGGTGCACATCAGAGTGGATTGAATTTTAATATGATTATTTTATCATATGTACAAAACGGGTTTTAAAGGTATGAATATGCGGATTATTTAACATTAATGAACTTCTAATGAATTTATTTGACATGCAAGGTGAACTTTTTCCTCCAATTGAGTTTTTCTTAATTCAAAGTAGTGAAGATTCAAACTCTAATATTTTGTTTAAGATAAAAGTTTATCACACACAAACAAAGTTTGAGTGTAGCATGGTAGTATGTTATATATTTTTGGATCAAGTAGTCTAGTATGTTTAAAAGATATTTTTTTCCCTTACAAATGTGACCGGATAAAGTATATATTATATTCCGTGTTGTCAACCATGTACATGACTTGCAAGCATTTCGTATCTGGATCCCTAAGCATATGCTTATGATATCTCTCATGACAAATTGATCAAAGCTACAGTAAATCAAAATCAATATGGTTGATAGTGATCTCATACAAAAGAAGCATAAAAAATAAAAAATAAGTAACAAATACAATTATTAACAAATATCTCCAATTATCACTCAAAAAAAAAAAACAAATATCTCCAATCCTCCTTAATAAAAAAATCTCTCCAATCAAATTAACACATCTCAACGATCAAAAAATATTTGATTTATAATAGATTTTCACAACGTTACTAGTATTGTGCGTATCGAATTGATTACCTCAAGTGGAAGAAAGTTATAAAAAAAATAAAAAACGGAGAAGAAAAGAAAAATCTTTATCAGTCACTAATATTACATGCTTGTTTGGTAAAAAAATAAAAAAAAAGATGACATGCTTGTTTGTAGCTGTTAGTTCAATTTAATCCTGACTATTTTGTTTTAGTAGTCACGTTGAAAATGAAAATGAAAATGAAAATAGTATAAAAGAAAGAAAGAAAAAGAGAAATAGGAGAAAGCAAGGCAATTGGAAATCCCATGCGTGTTTGGTTTGTAAGAGTGAGTGATGGACGTTTTGATTCTTGGGGTGTAGTAGTAGTAGTAGCAGCAGTAGGGGGCTTATTATTCACATTCACATTCACATGTTCGCTGCTCTCTTGTATTTGTATTTGTATTTGTTCTGCCTTCACCACAGACACAGACACAGCAGTGTGAAGAGTGAAACGAAAGGGGTCATGTTATACTTCTCCTTTACCTTTACCTTTACCTTTACCACACTTCTCTCATTTCCATTTCCATTTCCTTTTCCTTTTTAGTACTCTACTATACTCTTTTTTGTTTCTTCCCCAAAACAACCGTTGTTCCATTATCATTATGCCTCTCAGCTTCCTTCTTCTCCTTTTCTTCTTATTATTCCTCTCCCACCAACCTCTCTCTTCCGCTTCAGAGCCTCGCAACCCCGAAGGTCATTAACTTTTTTTTTTTTTTTTTTTTCATAAACCGTTCATTAATTAATTCATTTCAAACTATTAACATTAGTTAAATTGCAGTGGTGGCTTTAATGAGTATTAAAGAAGCACTAAATGATCCACACAATGTATTAAACAACTGGGATGAATTCTCTGTAGACCCTTGTAGTTGGTCTATGATTACTTGCTCTTCTGATTCCTTTGTTATTGGCCTGTAAGTACTTCTTCTTACTTCTCTTCCATTATTAATTATTACCTTTTCACTTTCACTCCTTTTTGTTTGCAGGGGTGCTCCTAGTCAATCTCTCTCTGGAACTTTATCTTCAGCAATTGCTAATTTAACAAATCTTAAACAAGTGTTGGTCACATCTTCCTATTCCAATCTCATTTGTCCTTTCCCAATTTTCATCTTTTTTTTATTAATATTTCTTACAATGTTTCTTCTTGTCGTTTTCTTTATTCTTGTTTTTTCAAATGTTTTTTTTTTGTTTGTAACTGTTGTTTTGGTATGAAACTTGTTAGGGACTATTTTTGAGTCTCTATCAACTCTGAGAATGTTTGTTTAGTTCCAAATAATTGCTACTATGAAACAAACAACCTTTGGAACATTTTTTTTTTGTTTTTTTTGTGTGAAATTGTTGGAGTGTTTTCTGATTTGGGTTTGTTGGTTGAAATGTAGGTTACTGCAGAATAACAATATCTCAGGCAAAATACCACCGGAACTTGGAAACCTTCCAAAGCTTCAAACTTTAGATCTTTCAAATAACAGATTCTCTGGGTTCATTCCATTTTCACTGAATCAATTGAATAGTCTTCAGTATATGTGAGTATTTACTGTTTCAATGTTTTGTTCTACCTCTTTTTGTGCATCAAATCTTCATAGATAATATTAAATATATTACCATATGATTATTATATTTATATTGTTTTGTTTGCACGCAATGAGTGCAGGAGGCTGAACAACAATAGCTTGACTGGACCCTTTCCTGTTTCACTGTCAAATATCACACAGCTTGCTTTCTTGTGAGTATGGTTAAAACTATTTGTCAACATCTTTATCATGAAACTCAGATATGCTAATTGCTAACTCTGTACATTCAGGGACTTGTCTTTTAACAATCTCACTGGACCGTTGCCTAAGTTTCCAGCTAGATCATTCAAGTATGCTTTCTCTTTCTTTCAAATGTGGACAAGATAGTGTTCCATTGTTTCAAACTTATAATAATACTTCAGTGTTTCAATTGCGCCTTTGTCTTGATTCTTCACTGTTACTTTTGTAGCATTGTGGGGAACCCATTAATTTGTGTAAGCACCTCTATTGAAGGCTGCTCTGGATCAGTGACCCTTATGCCTGTTCCTTTCTCTCAAGCAATATTACAAGGTGTATACCCTTCCACCTCCATTCCTGAACCTGGTTCCTTATCTTTTCTTCATAAAATTGTTTTTTTAACCCGTGTTATATTTTCATTTGTAGGAAAACACAAGTCCAAGAAACTAGCAATTGCTCTTGGGGTTAGCTTTAGTTGTGTTTCTCTATTAGTCCTGTTTTTGGGGCTCTTTTGGTATAGAAAGAAAAGACAACATGGAGCCATCTTGTATATTGGTGGTATGTAGCACTGGAACAATGGTTCTCATTATAGATTATCTAGTTCAAAAGTGGTAGTGTTAGAAATTAATTAGTATTTATGATGTTCGCACTGTTGCAGATTATAAAGAAGAGGCTGTTGTTAGCTTAGGAAATCTCAAACATTTTGGTTTCAGAGAGCTCCAACACGCAACAGATAGTTTCAGCTCCAAAAATATACTTGGTGCTGGAGGTTTTGGCAATGTTTATAGAGGGAAGCTTGGAGATGGCACGTTGGTGGCTGTGAAAAGGTTGAAAGATGTAAATGGTAGTGCTGGCGAGTTACAGTTCCAAACAGAATTGGAGATGATTAGCTTGGCAGTTCACCGCAATTTACTTCGCTTAATTGGATATTGTGCTACTCCTAATGACAAAATTCTGGTTTACCCTTACATGTCTAATGGCAGTGTGGCCTCCAGGCTTAGAGGTACTTAATTCCCTCTATACTAGCTCTCGGACTTTCTAATTTTAAACATGCAGTCATGATTTATAAGTAGTAATTGAGCTTTGAACTCTTTTGGGAAATAATTTGACTAATCGCTAAGAATTCAAGTGATAAGCTAGAAATGGTCTGAATATTCAGATAATTATGGTTGTTGATTTGCTATTACTTACTAGTCTCTCACTACTGTAAAGAGAAGTGATAAAGCTAGTTGATTTTCTATTTTCTTAATTGTTTATTACAAGGCTTAATTAGCCATTGAATCTTATTACATTCACTTTCCTGTTGATTAATATCATGCATGTGATGTAATAGGAAAATCGGCTTTAGATTGAAACACAGTCATAATCAAGATTTATAAGTAGCAATTGAACTCCACTCTTTTGGGAAATAATTTGACTAATCACTAAGAATTCAAGTGATGGGCTAGAAATGGTCCGAGTATTCCGATAATTATGGTTGTTGGTTTGCTATTATTTACTTGTCTCTGGCTACTGTAAAAGAGAAGTGATTAAGCCAGTTGATTTTTTACCTTCACTTTCCTGATTTTTCATATCATGTCTGATGTATAATAGGAAAACCTGCTTTAGATTGGAACACAAGAAAGAGGATAGCAATTGGAGCTGCTCGGGGCCTTCTGTATCTTCATGAGCAATGTGATCCAAAAATCATACACAGAGATGTAAAAGCTGCTAATGTGCTTTTGGATGATGATTATGAGGCTATCGTTGGTGATTTTGGCCTTGCAAAGCTCCTTGATCATGCTGATTCCCATGTCACCACTGCTGTACGTGGCACTGTTGGACACATTGCACCGGAGTACCTCTCGACTGGCCAATCATCTGAGAAAACTGATGTGTTTGGATTCGGCATTCTCTTATTAGAGCTTATAACTGGAATGACAGCCCTTGAGTTTGGGAAAACCTTGAATCAAAAGGGTGCTATGCTAGAGTGGGTAAGTCCATACTCCACAATCCAAACATTCTTGTGCATTTAATTCATGGATATTAAACACGATTCTTTGGTAATCTAATATCTAAGCTATATAAATATATGATGTTTAACTCTTCATTAATAGTTTCTCGTGCTTAGCTTTTCCTTGATCTTTTCAATATGTATTGATCTACACTTGACAAAGGGTTACAAATTCTTCTATCAAAATGTATTAATATTATTGCATATTTGATGTTTGTGTGTATTGAATATTACACTACACTATACTATAATATTATTATTGAAAAGTTGGAAAGGAAAATTATAGCTTAATGTGGTAGGTATGTTTTCTGATGTCATTAACTTAAAGTTTATTCTGATATGAATGTTCACACATCCTTATGGTAATTGCTAAGAAATATGCCAAAGTATAGCTTATTCTGCATCTGCAATTTTTTAGTCTGCTCTGAAATCTGAAGTGTACTTCTAGTAAAATACTCCTGACTTGCGATGCACTGCACTATAGGGACATTCTTTTAATATGCATGTACTGTTATGGTAGGGTAATTTAAATTTAAATATGTAATATATGTAAATATAATGTGATATTATTAAGATGATGAGTGTTATTTGAACAACTTTTAATTGACAACTTATGGAGACAATCATAATTTGCAAAGAAAAAATAGGTATTGCACTAAAATCAAAGCAATAGAGAGATAAAGTAAAAAATAATGTGAATATGAGAGAGAAAGTTGTAATAAAAGTTGTCACAAAATGGATGTTCAAATATCATTTCTCTATTAAGATACCCAAAAGAAAATATGACCGCCAACTGTGTAGTTGGTGACACTAGGCTGACACCTGCTCCCTGGTACATGTCCTTGAAATGAAATAGGTATCTGTATGTTAGGTAAAATAATTGTATATACCTCAGAGTGACTAGTGATCAATTTTTGTTGGTGTCCTCACAGGTTAATAAAATACAGCAAGAAAAGAAGGTTGAAGTTTTGGTGGACAAAGAACTAGGGAGCAACTATGATAGAATAGAGGTTGGGGAAATGCTTCAAGTAGCTTTGCTTTGCACCCAATATATGACAGCTCACCGGCCGAAAATGTCCGAAGTGGTCCGGATGCTTGAGGGAGACGGACTTGCTGAGAAGTGGGCATCGACACATAATTATGGAAGTAACTGCTGGAGCCATAGTCACAGCAACAACAGTAGTAGCAATAGCTCATCTCGTCCTACCACTACTTCAAAACATGATGAAAATTTTCATGATCGTTCAAGCATGTTTGGCATGACCATGGATGATGATGATGATCAGTCTTTGGATTCCTATGCCATGGAACTCTCTGGCCCTAGATAAATTAGAAAAATAATGAAGAAAATAGTAGGAAGATACAAAAAGGATCAGAAGCTCTTTTAGCCATATAAATCTTTAAAAGCAGATTTTATTATTATATTAACTTTGTTTAATCCGTGATATAACCAATGTATATATTCTAAAATACAATTTTGTTATTTGGGGTTGTAGATATCAGTAGAGTGTACTGGTACAGTTGTGCTTATTATTATGCTACTGTGCATTTGATTTGGATGCAATATTATTTCATGGTAGAAGGTAAACATCATGAGATTCTTTGGTATTCAGTATATGAAACAGAAACAAAGGCAGAATGATGTATTCTTAGGTTTTGAGTTGACTGAAGATGAACATGGCAACAAGCAATATGAAATTATCTTCAGTGTTGTAACCAGGTTACATTGATGTTCAAACATGTGAAAAGTATGAGTGAAGGTCACGGTCTAAGCTTTCATGCTTCAGCTGTTAAGGGTCATTTTCAACCTGATGGTTTTGCAGGGTCACGCGCCTATTCTTTTTCTTTATTTGGTGTCTTTTTCTATGCTCCTTTGCCTTTCTGTCTTGTTTTCATTGGTCACTGCTTTAGTCGGTATTGTCTTGTTTCCTTTTAGTACCCAGACCTCAGTAGCTGTTTTTCTTTGACTCATTGCCAGCTTCCTAAAGTGTTATTTTTCGTTGCATCTATGTCACTACATATATACCACACACATGTTTTGTAATCTTTGATTTGTGATTTATAGTTTTAATTTAGAATAGATTTTGGTACGGTATGTTTAGATAGATTTAAATATTAAGGATATAATTATAGAATATTTTTAATAGGCTTAAATAGACAATTCGTCACTGCAAATATAGGTCATTTGAAATTTTTGTCTATGAAATTACTAATCTTTCTATTTTGTCACTGCAAATATTAATCATTTTAGTTTTAATCCTAAGTCTCCTAATCTCGCTGATGTGGCTATGATTAGCTGACATTGCAAAATGGTTGCTGACTCATAGAAACTCACAGGAAAGGACGAAAATGCCCTTAATGACTAAAGACAATTGAGAAAGTATAAGTCTACCCTTCTTCTTCCTTCCTTGGGCACCACCAAACCCAGTCTTCACACTGCCGTTCAACTCTTGGTCCACCACTCATGCCGCCGCCGTCGTGTTTCACCTTCTTCCTCTTTCGCCGTCGTGTTCCACCACTCATTCCGGTGTGTTTCACCTTCTTCCTTCGATATCATCTCCTTCACCATCTCTCTCTTTCTCTCTCTCAAACCTAATAACTGTCACTATTTAATCTTCAACCCCATCAATCTTTAAAAATCAACATCCTAAAATACCATAATCCTTCCCTCTTCATCTTCTCCAAGTTCGATTTAGACCTAGGAGTGAAAGAGAGAACGAGGAAGAACTGAATTGAGGGTGAAAAGAAGAATAAGAAGCTTGAATCATATTTGGAAGGAAGATAAATAAAGAAGGGTTTATGAAGAGGATGAAGAAGAGTGAAAAAATGTTGATTCTGCCTATGTGTTTCTGGGAAAAGATAATTGTGTTGTGGTTGTTAATGTCTTAATTTTTTTATTTTTTTTTGTGTTGTTGATTTAGAAAAAGATAATTGTGTGACTGTTTGGGGAGTGGTAGGGATGAAGGAAGAAGAAATGGGTTTTGGATGAATTGTTGAGTCTTGTATTAATTTCTATAACTGTCAAAACCTAGAAATTGTTGAGTTTTTTATGAATTGTTACCACTGTTGAAATTGATGATGAAGCACACAACAAAAGAAAAATAAAAATAGAAGAAGCAAAGTTGGGATGGCAGGAATATAGGAAGAAATTGTTGAGGAGACTTATGAAGAAATTGATGATGTCCACAATGCTGCTGTGAATGTCGAGTGAGAAGAAGAGGGAATAAGAGGGAAGATGAAGACATGGGCATTATGGACATTTCATGCGTGGTCAGTTTCATTAAGGGCAAAAATGTCCTTTTATGTCTCCTTTGCTGACATGGCATCATTCATACCCAGTCACCATTAGCTACGTATGCGCCACGTTGCTAGTTACCCTCCACCTCATCAAAAAAACGTAATTATGATCAAATTTCAAATAATTAATATTTGCAATGGCAAAATGAAAGGATTAGTAATTTAGAGACGAAATTTCAAAAATGACCTATATTTGCAGGAATGAAATGTCTATTTAAACATTTTCAATAAATTATTTGCTATCACATATTGAGTTGAGGTGATCTCAAACTACGACTGGTGTTGGTTTATTGGGACGGAGGATGGCGACGCTAACCCTTCAGCGGGAGCTGTTGAACATGCAAGCACTTAAGGGGGCTCGTTTGGTGCGTAATGACAAGCGTAGACAAATGATAGTAAAAAAGGCATAGCACTCTAATTTGTTTATTAAAAAACCCTACCTTTTTTTTTCTTTTCTTTTCTTTTTTTTACAAAACCCTACCCTCTTGGTGCATATTAAAGGGAAACTAATGCTAACCAAAAATGAGATTCTTTTTTCCTTAAAAAAAAAAAAACTTTTTTGGAATAATTTAAAAACAAATTTTGTGTCAAAAAATAATAGATAACTAAAAGTAAAACAAATTTGCACATCATAGAAAAACCCAAAATAATAATTCAATTAATGATAATAATTTCAATATTCAATTAACGGTAATTGATAAAATAGAAGGTTATGATTGTATATGCAACGTTAATACTGCATAATGTTAATTATAGTATAAAAGCTCTTTCTCTAAAAAAAAAAAGGTATAAAAGCTCTTAATTTCTATTTCTAATTCTAGCTTGTAAAAAATGATTCTTGGATTCACCTGCAAATTAGTAATTAATCAATGGTTTTTTCTACATTACCCTCTCTTGTTTAGGGGGTATTTACACATTCAAGATATCAACCAATCAAAATATAATATACAATGTAACATTAAATGTCAAATAAATGAGTCAATTTTTCTATAAAAAATAATCTATTTTAATAAGGTAACTTTTAATTTTTATTTAATTCTATTTAGGTATACAATCTTAATTAATTTACACTATAAGACCTGTAACAATTAAAATTTCACATCAAATTCAACTCATGGGGTGTGTTTGGTAACACGAATAAGTTAGTTTATAGCTTGTTGGATTAGCTTATAAGCTTGTTTTGATATAATAAAATGTGTTTGGTAAAAAGCTTTTTTCACTAGCTTATAGCGTTTTTTGAGAAGTTATTTAAAGTAGCTTTTGAGCTTATAGCTGATAGTTTTCTTTATATTTTCTTCCAATTTTAACCCTATTAATTTAATTTGATTATTTTTTAATAAAACAACATGTTCATGGCTTAAAAAATAACGGCCAAGTTCATAGCTTATTTTTTAATAAAACAACATGTTCATGGCTTAAAAAATAACGGCCAAGTTCATAGCTTATTTTTTAATAAAACAACTGCCACGTTTTCTCCTTTGAAAAAAAATTGTCATGCTTTATTTTATTTTTTAATGAACACTTTATATTTATTTCTTAAAAGAAATGCTTTATATTTAAGTAAAATTTTATATATTCTTGCTAACATTTTTTTTCCACCTTCCTCTTATTTTTGGGATTCATAAAAATTAAAAGTTATCTTATTAAAATTGATTTTTTTTTTTATAGAAAAATTAACTCATTTATTTGACATTTAATGTTGCATTTGTATATTACATTTTGATTGGTTGATATCTTGAAAGGGTAAATACCCCCTAAACAAAAGAGGATGTAATCTAGGCCTCACCTTAATCAATACAATGGTGAAAAGGAAGGCAGTTAATGACATATAGGAGTAACACATGCAATCATTATTTTAGGATTCACCGTAAATTATACAATTCATGCATGCAATTTTTTTTTTCAAATTAATTTTTTTTGTTAACGCTTCGATTTCTAGGGGAAAAAAACTTTAGTAATTCAAATTTCGAGTTCGATTGAAAAGTAAGTAAAATCTGATTAAAATTTGTTCCGACAAAGAATCAAAATTAAATTTTTTAGAACAATTCTTTTTTAATGGAATTCATTAACCACTTAAATCCAATTAATTGGTATGAATTAATTTATTTTCTACTAGACATGAATTCATTGCATACATGTGATTTTTTTTTACCATATAGCGCATAAGAAATTAGATATTTATATTCCATTTTTTATGGCATATCGTATATCTGTTTAGAGTAAATAGGATGCACATCGACATCATTCAATAACAATCGTGTATTCGGCCAAATCACCTTATTATATTTCACTTTAATAGTATGGCATGAAAAAATTGTTAATTTCATTGGATGTCAGTGTAAAATTGATTTACATTATCGGAGCATATTCATTAAACTCATATTTTTCTATGTTTGACAGAAAATATTCTTTAGATATTTATTTTTAACGTACATGCCCCCATTTCTTTATTTAATCTCTAACACATTTCTTTATTCAAGGACAATCAATCAAAAAAAGGTAGACATATATTTCAGTTTTTATTTAATTTTAATTTTAATGCTCTTAATTAGAACTAGGTCAAGTAGTTTTTTTTATATTCGTTTATAAAAAAAAATTGACAAATATTTGTTTATAATTTATTCGAATTTTAAACATTTAATACATAATTTTTTTTATTGATTTATTTGTTTATTTGCTGAGTTATTCCGCTGATTGAGTGCTTGTTGATTTTTTTTGGGCCAAACTACCCTACTATAATACAACACGCAGTATAATGAATGGTTCAGTCACTCAGTGTGTGTTTTATTCCTCGCAAAAGGCACCTGCAATTTCTCCTAAACTTATGCCTCATGAATGCTAGAACTCCGTTATACAGATTGGACAAATTATAATACAGCTCATGATGAACTATCAAGGGATAATGTATCAATTTTTTTGCCTAATAAAAAGAGTTACCAAGTATAGCTTAATATTATAAAAGAAAGAAAATAAAACTGAGTATGTAGCCTCTGACGTGCTGGAACACTCGTGGCGCCCTAATACCGCCGTTTCAATTGCATCTTTATCAGTTGAGTTATCATAAACACGTATCTTTTTGTTTTTTCTTTTCTTTTTGTATTGTTTCGATTCACTGTGTTATGATCGCCTTAGCAGCGCTCTCTGTTAATGATGTTTTGCTTGCTTAGTTTCTTAGCTTGTTTCTGTATTGTTTTCCACCAAATATTTCGGTTGTAGCATTCAAATAAATCTTTATTTTTTTGTTGCATTTATCAGACATTTGTTTGAGTTTGGAAGTGGTAGTAATCTGATTGACATTGCTTTTACTTAATTTTTTTTAATTTTTATAAATGCTTTTATTTATGTTGATATATATATGTGAAGTTCACAACACAAGTATATCAATTTGGTGGTAGGTTAGGGTTTAGAGATTAGCAATGATAATCTGAAATTAACAAATAAATACACCAATAAGTTGTATGGTTGATCATTTGCAATGAGTATCTGTTGATAATTGATATAGTTCCAGTAATTTTTCCATACGGTTGCATTCATCCCATCAGCCTCGAATCGCAGTCACCCAACATGTGACCATCTGATTTGATCCAGATCCGACAGTCCAAAAATTACTTATTTTTATTTCTAAAAAAAAATTAAAATTGTCTGCTTTGAACTCTGAACCGACTGTTTGATCTTAATTGATCGATAAAGAATCGTTGATTGCACTGCACGGAAACCGTATATCAACCTCCTATTTTGCATAGTTCTATTATACTTTTGATTTGTCTCAAATTTACAATATTAATACTTTTTTTTTTTTGAGCAGGCTAGCATAGATCATGGTTGGTGCAATCTCATCTACAGATGTGCAAAGACATAATGCGGGTAACATGAATGATATGATTAGTGACTTACCTGAGGACGTTCTTCTTGATATTCTTTCTTTAGTCCCTACCAAAGATGCTGTAAAAACCTCCATATTAGCAAAAAAGTGGAAACACTTGTGGACTCACTTACTCTTCTTTGATTTTCAAATTCCTCATTTTTGTGATGGGTTACACCACCAAAATTTGAAGTCAGCAGATTGCCTCTTCGATCTAGTTGGAAGACTACTTCACAAATCTAATCACATAGAAAGGCTCTGCATTAAGGTGCAAGGAATTGATATATATGATGCATGGAAAGTTAATCTTTTGTTATCTTATGCACTGAAGCACAAAGTCCTTGATCTTAAACTTTCCCTAAATTTTATAGATTCTAGGTTTAAGTTACCCCATAATTTCTCATCTTCTCACTCATTGAATAAGTTGTATTTAG
>Ga0315913_1007180_pt1 | contig 13418 bp, 9 predicted proteins | sample MpolsnodulesMG_FD_207736 | JGI IMG/M metagenome (GOLD analysis project Ga0315913, IMG submission 207736) | Medicago polymorpha root nodule microbial communities from Los Angeles, California, United States - small nodules | ecosystem: Host-associated > Plants > Roots > Nodule | place: USA... | reverse complement strand
ATATATATATATATATATATATATATATATGTTTATATATGTAATGTAAACAATTGTTAGGACTAGAAATGACAACATTAGAGAGAGAGAGAGAGTTGGGGTAGGACCTTTTGTAGAAAAGACAGTGGAAACTTGATTTAGGTGGTTTGGACATGTAGAGAGAAGATTCGAAAATTCAGTAAGGAGAGTAGATCAGATGGGGGTAGTGAATTACTAGCGGCAGTGGAAGACCTGGAGAAACTATTAAGAAAAATCTAGAGATTAATGAGTTGGATAGATATATGATCGAACATTATGGTGTCATTTGGTCCGTGTAGCCAACCCCACTTAGTGGCATAAGCTTATTTTTTTTTTTTTTTTTTTACAATAGGCTTGGTTGTTGATTTTTGTGATGTAAACAATTGATACACTATCCTTTGATTAATGGTTAAATTTATATATTTAGTTTCTGCATGTTTTGGTATAATTTTGTGATTTTATTCTTTCCGTGTTGATTTCAATTCCTGAAAATTTATGTTTGATATATAAATGTCAATGCTTTTCTAGGCTGCTGAAATGAGAAATGTCAACGAGAACAGACCTGCAGCTGCTGATGAGGAAGATATGGATCCAACGGTATGACTCCCCTTTTTTCACCGCATTGTTTCCATCATGTTATTTCTTCTATAGAATGTTTGATGAACTGTTTTTTGTTACTTGGGTTGTTTAACTGCAGCAATACTTGGAGAACAGGCTTAAGTATCTTGCGACTGAAAAGGAAGAAGGGAGAAACCCATATCCACACAAATTCTCTGCCACTATTACTATTAGACAATATATCAAGGAATATGAAGGTTTAAGTGATGGGCAACATCTTGACGATGTTTCTGTGTCTTTGACTGGTAATCACGAGTTTATTTGTTGATGTTTTTGTTTTTGAATTTAGTGGTTGCTTGTGTTGATATATTTGCTGTTTCTAATATGTTTTCTGTATTTCAGGCAAAATCATGCACAAACGTTCCTCTGGTGCAAAGCTTGTCTTTTATGACCTTCATGATGATGGTTTCAAGGTTCAGGTTATGGCCGATGCGAGGTACCCATTGTTGTTTCCTTCAATTTTACATATGTAGAAATGATGCCGGTACAAAATATTGTATTGTATTAAGTTATTAGACCTTCATTGCTATGTGTTTGCTTTTTGAAAGAGCCCAAAATTTAAGCTTAAAAAAGTGATTTTATGATGTGGCTTTTTTTAAAGAATTTTTTCACAATTACATGTAAGCTTATGAGAAAAGGTCGAACAGTTTTTCCCCATTTTTTTTACATATTATGTATTTCTTGAAACAGATCTCTTATAAAATATATTTTCATTAAGCTTGAAACAGATCCGTTATAAAATATATTTTCATCAAGAATATGCAGAAACAAACAAGCTCTTAATTTTAAGATGGGTCTTATTGATTGTGAAATAACAGCGTTCTTTTTAGATTTGACTCCTGTTACCTTGGTGTCTGGCTAACATAGAAGAATTGGTTTGGCTTTTTCAAATTTTCAAGATGTTTTGTCATTTTAGTTCCTTCTTGAATGTATTTTTTTTCTTCTTATTTTAGATCCTACATTTTTTTTTTAATTCTTTCATGTATAATTTAGCACGACCGAAACAACTAATGTATCTCTTATGCAGTAAATCGGACTTAAATGAGGCTGGGTTTGACAAAGTCCATTCTAATGTGAAGCGTGGTGATATTGTTGGCATCACAGGGTTTCCAGGTTTGTGGTGCTATATACTTCCAGGACTCTTATTATTTTGTTTAACTTCGTCTTTCTTCCATATGAAGTCTGTAATTCTTTGACATAACAATAAATAAATATTTTTTTTATTTTGTAAATGTATTAACTCTTTGGAAATAGGAGTAAATTAAGTGAAGTCCTATTAGGATAATTTGCATAGTATTAAACTATTCTATCTTCAGACTGGGAACATGCCTCATTACCATTCACGAGACAATTGCTAACCATTTTAAGCAGACAAATCACTTCAAAGTTCACACAGTTGCAAAAATTGGAGGCCGTATTAGTTGCAGTTACATTTATTTAAATCCTACTAATTGGGCCAATATTTTTCTATTTGATGTATACTTGGATGTAGTCTATTATATAGCACTGCATTCTGAATTATAATATTGTTTTTAAGGTTTTCCTTGTTTAATTGCACAGGCAAAAGCAGGAAGGGAGAGCTTAGTATTTTCCCCAAAACTTTTGTGGTGCTGTCACATTGTCTGCATATGATGCCTAGGCAAAAATCTGCTGCTGCTGCTGCTGATAATGCATGGGTGCCAGGAAATACCAGGAATCCCGAAGCATACACTCTGAAAGACCAGGTATAATAGCATGAATTGCCGTCTGATAGATGCTTTCACTGCTTTAAGTCTGCTGTATACTATCTTAGAGGGTTATAATGAGGTGGATACTATCTTATTAAATGTTGGTTTGCAATTTACCTTCCCCCTATGGTGGATAACGTTTAGATTAGGGAATGAATTGAGATATATGTTTGTTTGTTATTATTCACTTTTTCTTGTGTGCGTTGTATTTTTCTTTTTCAAATGTATAGTTGGTACTTGATGTCATTATGTGCATTTTTTTTACCTTGGATTCTTTATAGTCAGTGTGCTACCTGGCTTTTGTTATATACTCCCTCCGTCCCTATATGTAAGCTCCCTTTGGTTTTTTCACATTTCTTAAGATAAGTTGTTAGTGTAATTAATGTGTCTATTTTGTGTGTTAATATTACCAAATTATCCTTTGTTTGTATGTGTATTAAATTTTACTTTTCATATTTCAAGATAAGTTAGTAGTATTAATTAAGGGTATGTTTAGGAAAAAAATAATAAATACATCTAGTAATTTGAAAAGGGGTTTACATTTAGGGACAAAAATAAAGTCAAATGGGTGCTTAGATATAGGGACGGAGGGAGTATTTAATTTATTTATATTTTATGGTTTAGTTTTGTGAATTTAGGTAGCTGCATCTTGTCAGGTACTTGGTGAAGGATTGATTAAATTGAGTTCTTTGAATCATTTATTTGCTTGCAGCTTTCTAACTGCGTTGCCAAAATGAAAAATTATTACATAGGCTTGCAGTGCTCATACAATCTTTTTGCAAATTAATTTTAACTCAAAATGAAACTAATATATTTAAACTCGAGGCTAATGTGAATCATACTGTTAAGCAAGTGCGAATTGATATCAAATGACATTTTATCATGGGCCTGTATTGCAATTCTGAAGCTTGCATCTTTATTTTTATGTTCATTTTTCGTGTATTGAAAGATAAGGTGGAACTGTCTCCAGCATTATTCTGCCAAGTATAATATACATGTTTTGATAAATCTTTCTCTGTAGATGCTGAACAAAAAGTTTTCTTTTGCATTATCAATTGTTTTCTTTCTATAAAAATATACATTTTATTTCAGGTACTGATAATAATTTGATTTATTCAATAAATTATCTTCTCTTATTATTTTTTGGCTCAATTATCTTTTCTTATAGGAAACTAGATATCGGTTACGCCATTTGGATTTGATGCTTAATACAGAGGTTCGAGAAATATTCCGGACTAGGTCTAAAATCATTTCTTATGTTAGGAGTTTTCTGGACAAGCTTGATTTCTTGGAGGTTTGTTCTGTACCTTGAGTATCCTTATGTTGGATCCCTGTGATTTCTTTCCTTCCATTCATATACCTACTTTTCCATCACTCTCAGGTTGAAACACCTATGATGAACATGATTGCTGGCGGTGCTGCTGCTCGGCCATTTGTAACTCATCATAATGACCTTAACATGAGATTATTCATGAGAATTGCTCCAGAACTCTATCTCAAGAAGTTGGTTGTCGGTGGTCTGAACCGTGTTTATGAAATTGGTAAACAATTTAGGAATGAGGGCATCGATTTGACTCATAATCCTGAATTTACTACCTGTGAGTTCTATATGGCTTACCAGGACTACTATGACTTAATGGAGATAACAGAGAACATGTTGAGCGGTGAGCATTTACTAGGTCTTTAATTGTCACGATATTTCTCTTTCATGTATTTTTATTTTAATGTCAAGTCATTAATTTCGAGTTGAAACCATTGAATAGGTATGGTGTATGAACTTACAAAAGGCAGCTATAAAATCAAGTATCATGCAGATGGTCTTGACAAGGATCCTATTGAAATCGACTTTACTCCACCATTCAGGTGTGTTGTGTGCATCATTTGTCACTGATGGTCATTAACATTCTATTATCATTTTGAAATATTGATTTGGATTGTTTATTGTTACAGAAGGATTGACATGATAGAAGGACTAGAGGAGATGGCAGGCCTCAATATTCCCAAAGACTTGACGAGTGCTGAAGCTAATCAATATCTAAAGGATGCCTGCTTGAAGTACGAAATCAAATGTCCCCCTCCTGAAACAACTGCACGTTTGTTGGATAAGGTAATATCATTTCCACTTTCTTTTCGCTTTTTTTGGGTATAATGTGACTTTTTTTATTAGTTACCGTTTTATGTAAAACTTGATTATAAATTATTTTTCTCTGTTACAATGGCACAATTTTTTTGGGCTGTTTATCAATGTCATTTTCTATGTTATTCATATTCTGGAGTTTTAGGTATATGGTTAAGATATTTAACATATAAGACCAGGATAAGATTTCAGCATTAGTTTTCTGTGTTATGTTTGGTAGGATGAAATAGTTATCGATGAGAGGACAAAACTGTAAACATTTGTCTTTGTAAATGAACAACTAGTATTGCAGTTTGTAACTTTGTTTTCCAGTTAAGAGCTCTGCTGATACTAATTAGTCAATGTTATATAACAAAAATTTCTATGACAATAAAGTTGCGGCAGGTTTAGTCAAGCTTAAACAAGTCCTTTCTATTACTCTTTTGTACTTCTTTTCCTGTTAATGAATTTTATGTGTAGCACTTGCTCTTTTGCCACTTAATATAAGTGGTAATTCAGTTAAAATGTGTGCACTTCTCGTTGCTGTACTTCTTTCCTGTACCTGAGTTCCTTCATTTTGGCCTCTGTATCTGTAAGATACATGATTGCTTTCTTCAAGTTATTGCAAAAGCTAGGGTAGAATCAGATAGTGAAACCGTGATAGTTTTTTTTTTTTTCCTTCGTATATTTCTTATTTCTCTACTAAGTTAACATGTTTATACCTTTGATATGATTGTTTTTTTCTGCCCGTAACTTTAGTTTTTGATGTTTACTTTTATGTATTAATCCAGTAAGATTTATGATTTAAAAATTAGAGGAAAACCAAATAAAATTTTAAGAATAAATTTGGTGTTGAATGGTCCATCTTTAGATATCATTCATGGCAAGAAATTTTTGCATTCTGTGATTCATGGAAGCAGCAAACCCCATGTAGCGTGGAGAAAATGCATTTAATTGTTGTTCTTGTTATATTGCAGCTTGTGGGACACTTTTTGGAGGAAAAATGTGTCAATCCTACATTCATCATAAATCACCCAGAGATAATGAGTCCTTTAGCAAAGTGGCACAGATCAAAACCAGGCCTGACTGAACGTTTTGAATTGTTTATCAACAAACATGAGGTAATATCATGGCTTTAAGTGATTATTCTTAAAAAATTATGAATTCACGAATCTGAATCCTGATCACTGGCTTTGTTACTTTTCAGCTTGCTAACGCGTATACTGAATTGAATGACCCTGTGGTACAACGGCAAAGATTTGCTGATCAACTCAAGGTAATAAGATATGATACCTGCTGCGATATGACAAACTAATTATGCTCAAACTGTTGGCTATATTTTCTGAGATAATAATAGTATTTTTTTTTGTTTGTTTTGCATCTCAGGATCGGCAATCAGGTGACGACGAAGCAATGGCCTTGGACGAAACATTTTGCACAGCTTTGGAGTATGGTTTGCCACCAACTGCTGGTTGGGGTTTGGGTATTGATCGGTTGACTATGTTATTGACTGATTCACAAAATATCAAGGTTTGTTCTCTTTTCTCTCTCTGTCTCTTACTCTCCAAGTCTCTATCAATCTGCATGTTCATTTTTTCTGGAAATATCTTATAATTTTCTGTCCTTTTGGTTCCAGGAGGTTCTTCTCTTCCCTGCCATGAAACCTCAAGATGTCGTGTCCCAATTAAATAATTTACAGGTTTGTTCTGCTTCAAGTCAATAAACATGTTTAATCTACATGACTGCTTGGTACATACTTTCCTAGGAAAGTGTGGGCACAGTTAGATTAGAGGTGTGCTTGGTTTGGTTCTTGATGAATTAAAACCAACCGAAACCCATTAAAACCAGATTTATGGATTGAATTTAAAAACTTATCCAGATTACCTCCTCCAGAACTAGTTCGTTTTCGACAAACTGGTTTTGAACCTATTGCAAAACTGGGTTCAAAACCTGATGTGTTCAAAAACTGGTTGAAAAAATGTGATCAAACTAGTTTGAAGACTTTAGCTTTGAAAGTCTGGTTTTAAAAAAATCTTTCTATTTAATTTGTATCAACTTGGTAAATGGATACCCAAAATCATAATACCCAAATAACTGACAATGCTTTGTGTTTTTGGGAATATCTTTCTGATCATTGAACGATAAACCTAAAATTAAGCAATGCTTGGGTTTTTTGGGAATATCTTTCTGATTATTGAACAATAAACCCAAAATTAAGATATATAGTATGTCTGCAGCATAAAATGGTGGCGCAATGATTTTTTTGATATATTGTCTAATTTTCAATGACGAACATGAATGTACAAACAAAGGACAATAGCATGTTCCTACTTATTATGTATTAATTAATATTAACATGATGTTTGTCTGTTATTATTAATAATATTACACGGTGGTGTTAATTTATTTGAATCATTTTTAAAAGAGTGGCTAGAATTGTTTGAAGGGAAGGGAAGTGAAGTAACACAGTCAATAAGGAATATCATTTTGATCACACCAAGTTTTTACACTGCAATTTGTGTCAAATCCAAGTTGAGTAAGTTGTTTATTTCTCTGCTCTATTGATTTTCAGGTATAAGAGAGATGCAAGATTCTTGAGATTGGAACTCAGTTTTGATGTGTATTTGATCAGCAGTCTTTGCATCTGTTGTTCATCTACCCTTATTAAGAGCTTTGAAGGGTGCTTATTCTACACCACATTATTATTTTTTTTTTTTGTGAATTTCTGTTTCAGATCTAACTTGTTGGTGTGATTGGATTAACTTGTGTCACATACCCGTATTATTATTTGTTATACTTTTGAGATAACAGTCAAGTAGACTTCCATCGACCAAATTTCCGTATTGTTCTTTCTCTATGTCAGATACCCGTAATGATAACCTGTTGAACAAAAAGTATTCTTGTAACAAAAATAATAAAGTGGAATTAGATTAAAGGGTAAATGACACTCACCTCCCCTAAGCTTCTCTTTGACAGCACCAACATTCCCTCTTATTTTTTAAGAAACTAACGAGGGCCTCCCTTCTGTTTAACGGATCAAATTTTCTGTTAACTCACTAGTTTTCTGTTAACTCTTCTGCACTCATATACACTCAGTTCTCTAGAGTTTCGTTTTTTTATTGTAATTTAGTCATGACATTTTGTTGTCGGACATTAAGGAATGGCAAAATAAAACCAATATCTCCCAAATTCCACATCTAAGAATATAACAAAGTTCACGATAAGCAAGAGGAAACTTCCAATTTCAAAATTCCAAAATAAGTGAAGCATCATAGAACAATTGGATATATTAATAACACATGAAGTTAGGTTTGTCGTTGTGGCATTCTTTAGACCGGATCCCAATGGTAGTTAACAGTTGTTGGAAGTATTTTTTTTGTCAGTTCAGTGTGTCTTGCGAGCAAACATCTAAAGAGTAATTTTCATTGTTGTTGCTAGTTGTGCCTTTAAAGATATATCATGAGAGTAGGAATAGTGGATACAAATTCACAGAAAAAAAATACGTATAGAAGCTTTGTAGACATCCAATAAAATTATGGTCTCACGAGCTTTGCTAAGTTCCTTTCTGAATTTAAAAAAAAAAAGTTTTTTCCTGTTATCTGCTTAACAGGAAGTTAACTGTGTCAAAGTAAGGGGGATGTGAGTGTCATTGTGAAAATGGATTATGGATTGGTAGCAGCAAAGGGTGAGAAGGTTGGAAGTTTGGCATGTTGGTTAATGAGACAACTGTGTGGGATAGATAGATGGATATGTCTGCAATTACTCCACCAATGCACCACTTTTTAGTGGTGCATGCTATCCATTTGATTGTGTCATGCTGAAAGAATTGAGATACTCGATAAAGAGATGTTATCCATAATCCATTTTCGTACATTATATCCGTCCTATGTTCTTTCCACGTCCCAAAATATTTATAAATTTCACCCAGAAGTACTGATAATAAATGAAGCATCTTGCGGGACAGTGAAGTCTTGGTAACTGGTAAGTTCATTCAAGATCAATTGAACTTCAATAGCTCTTTTAGCCTTCCAGCATCCTAAATTATATCCACCTATTCCAAAGAAATATTAAAAATCTTGAGTGCAATTCTAGAATCAAAGTCATCGATACGTCAAATATTCCAATAAAAAGTCTTTATTGAGGAGGGAAAACAGGTTTGGTATGCTGGACTGTTGCTTCTGTTTCTTTGTCAGACAAGGGGTTAAAGTTCTTCCGAAGCATCTTTCTCCATAGCTCTTATTTATCGAAACAATTTAATGTCTCTATCATATAGGTATGTCTAGACACAAAATAAACACATTAAAGAAAATCAATATTTATTTATAGCCTTTGTTTACAATTTTCACATATATTAAAAAAAATAATTATTATATTTAATGTGTTTATATTATGTCTAGACATCCCTAAAATTTTAATTTTATATATAGTGAAGTATTTAACTGACTTTTTTATATAGTCCCTCGTCCATATTTATTAGCACCCTTTTGCGAGTGTAAAATGGTGCTTCTTAAAAAGGATGGAGAAGACTTTAATAAACTTATATTTTAAATCATTTAGAAGTACAGTATTAATTAAGTCCATATTTTTAAAATTAATAAATCTACTAAGTAGTTTAAAATTGACATTTTTCAGAGATAGATGTAGAGTAGTAAAAGTACTAATTTGTCTTAGGAGATTAAAAGTTGGAGTTGGGCACACCTATATTCAAAAAGATATTTTAGAAGTATCTATATACAAAATGAACATATTAACTATACTCTAAACTTTTATTGATATAAGTAAAAATGACAAAAAGAAAATGTAAAATATTGACAAAATCGTTGTTTTTGTTACAAAAGCAAAATGAAGACACATGTATTACATGATTGAGACAATATATATTTAATCATGTAAAAATAGACAGAGAGAGAGGAGAGGTACTGCAGACTTGTTTGATTTCATGCATGTACTTGATGTAATGTTTATATTTTTTGTGGTGTGGACTGCTGTATTTTCGCAAGTAGGTACAACTTGTGCTCAACTTGTGTTCATGCCTTCATGGGATCTAAATTTAACAAAAGATTCTCTTTGCTTTGAAAGGGGAACAAAAAAAAATCCTTGTCCCCAATTACTCACTGTCACTGCATATCTGTAATGATTAATGAATCTCTAAAAGGGATATTTAATTTTAACTTGCAGTGACCACAAGTTAAGACAATTTATTTAGATTTCTCAAACACCAATTATTTTGAAATAAAAATAAAATGTTAAAATAATCAAAGATAGTACTTTTTTTTTAAGAAGTTAAAATGGAACTTAGATTAAGAAACACTCTCTCTGATTAGCACAAGGAGTGCTAGCACAGAAAGCCAAAAGAATCTTTAAGTGTTATACTACAAGGCACAAAGCTTGGACAGCAAAATTACATGCCAATATCCAAACAAATCAATGGATTAAGCCACCAACTATGATAACTACAAGCAAAAAATATATGTTTCGTCTTTAGCCACCAAAAAGAAAGCAACTTAACTTTGTCCACTAAATCATGAATCAACTCAACCTTATTATTAAAAATCATGTTATTACGTTCTTTCCATAGCACCCAAATGCACGCTAGCCAAATTAAAATAAGAGTAGACAGAAGGCGACTACAACAGCCTCCTAAATGACCAAACTGCAAAAAATGATCTGACAGACACATAGGATCTACACCCGAAACACCAAGCCAATTGCGCAAATGAGACCAAATGATGCCAAAAATAAGACACGAGAGAAACAAGTGATTTGACGTTTCCTCCATCCCGCAACCACCCACAGAAAGCTGATTGTCATGTGATAGAATGTTGCACCAAAGATAAATTACCCTTAGTAGGTAGACGATCCCGAAAAAGACGCCAAGTAAAAATAGAAACTTTCAAAGCACTTTTTTTAAAGATTCCCTCATCACTTTTTGAAAACTCGTTTTAAATTGTCCATTGCTTGCATTAGGTTAAGAATTTTTTTATAAGAATAGAGTACAGTTTTATTGTAGGCACTAGAGTAGAGGGAGGTGATCCACATGCATCGGAAATGTGTGCCCTTCCAGGGATCATGTGGTTAATTGGGAATTGGCCAATTGCCTGAAAGAGAGTTGACTCTTTTTATCTTTTTGGTCCCAACCCAACTAGGACTAGGGAGAAGAGGAAACTGGTACCGTTGTCCCATAAAATGTCAGTGACAGTTGACTGAAATTGGGAGGGATTAGGGACTCTTGTTTGGATAAATTAAATCATTTTGCTTAGTCCAGAAGGAAAAATGACATCATATCCTTCTACCTCATGTGCATATGGGAACAGATAAATAATAGAAGAACGTGTATTGTGTGAGTTAAACGATTAGAATTTAGACCACTTAAAAAATCTAAGCAACATAACACATAAGAGTATTTGAATGCCTTAACACACTTTTTAACTTAATTTTAATGCCGGAAACAACAAATTGTATTGTCTTGACAAAACCGCACCAACCGATCCAACCCAAAGCGTATTGGTATGGTTTGGTTTGGTTCAGATTATATTTTCAAAGTCAACCAAACCAAACCGCATGCATTTTTATCTTGCGGTTCGGATGACTTTTAACTTCAAAACTGAACCAAACCGTACCACGAACCCCCCTATTTTGAATATAAAATCAAGTTTTGGGATATTAACTTCTTTCATATATTCAATTATTTTTCTAATACATTCATGACTTATATAAAATGATATTAACCAATTTTTTTCACTATTGGATATCTTGGAGAGAAATTTTTATAAATTGAAAGTGTTTCTAATTTATGTTCTATTATGTTCTATTCTATCAAAAATAATTATTTTTAATAACTTTAATTATGAATGAATAATAGCAATTTTACTATAAAGCAGATAGAAAAGACAAAATTTAAACGACTATAGTATAACAATATTTCATCTATTTGCATAGCACGAATCTTCATTTTTTGGTATTTGGACAGGAGAGGCAAATATACCGGAAATTTATCCAATGCATGATTATATGCCCTATATATAACGCATGAAAGAATAGGTCTTACGTAAGTATGGATCATGCCACTAAAATATAGCACTTTGCATTATACTAAAACCCCACACTGTAAAATCTGTCTGTGATCAAATAATTGGCTTGTAATAATGTACCTAGCATTCATAATTGTTATAAAGTCAAATATCTCCCCACATGCCTACATGTTATAGCTCCAATGGTAGGTATGTAATATTGGAGTGTTTTGTCAAAAAACAAAAGAATATTTAAGAAACAAAAGAATATTGAAGTGTAGGAATGAAAGGAAGAATTTGGATTTTGCATGATGTGAACAATTCTTTCAGTTATATAACTCGAATGGTTCAAACAAAAATGACTCAAATTTTAAGTTCAATAACTCATATTATAGATTGTTTTTGAGGCTCAACTCATGATATAATATGGGCTAATACCCATAATGCTACTCAAATTACAATTTACCACCCTAGTTTGTATTACACATTATTGAGCAAACACTTGACTGACCTTCCTTACTTTGATTGTTCACCATGATTCCTTATAAAAAAACACATGATCCCAAGTATAGTTTATAATAAGTTTGAGTTGGAAGAAGTATCATCCATAAGGACCTCTATGATTGATAACATTAAATTAATTTAAGTCACTAAAGTGGTGATTATATTTTCTTCTACCTATGTCATAATCTACGACCATGTTGGAAATAATAATTGATTGTCTTCACTTTCTTTAGCTTGTTAGGAACCGCTTTGACAAATTATTGAACGCCCGTCAAATTGAAGCTCCAATGCATAGTAATTTGTTTATTGTTGCTATGATAATAGAGACTTTGTCGTGTAACAAGTGTGAGTTAGAAGTCTCACACCCGTTAGAAAAATTGAAGTTAAACACGTTGTAAATGAGAGAATCCATAAACTAGTTGCCTTAAAGTTTTAGGCAAAAGTGTGTTGTCTCACTTCTGTTTCCCCTTTATTTTAATTATTATTTTTAAATGAAAAGTAATTCATATTAAAGTCTATACATTCTTTGTTTAAACTGCACAAGTAGTCTAAATTTTAACCTTTTGACTGTAAATTATAAACTCCCAAGTAATCTATATTTTAATTTTTTGACCGTACATTATCAAAGAGAAGTTGCATGAAATTGAGTTGGTGAATGGAACAATAATGGATATATCTAGTATTTGATATTGGAGATTTAAGAGGGGATATTTCGGAATATGAGAAAATTAAGTCTCATATGAATGAATTCCCCTTTATTTATTTTTTAAATGACAAGTAATTGATATTAAAGTTTATACAATCTTTGTTTAAACTGCACAACTAATCTAAACTGTAATCTATTAACCGTAAATTATAAACTACACAAGTAATAAATTTTAACTTTTTGACCGTAAATTATCAAAGAGAAGTTGCATGACATTGAGTTGGTGAATTGAACAATAATGGATATATCTAGCATTTCACATTGGAGATTTAAGAGGGGATATTTCGGAATGAATTTCCCTTTATTTTAATTATTTTTAAATGACAAGTAATTCATATTAAAGTTTATACAATCTTTCTTTAAACTGCACAAGTAATCTAAATTTTAACTTGTTGACCGTAAATTATCAAAGAGAACTTATAGAAGTTATTTTTTTTTAACCTATTTTGTATCTAATTGTAAAAAGGGGAGTTCTACGGTGCAGTCAAAAAATTGACTTTTTTGAAAAAGTTATTTTATTTAGCCAATAATATAACTTTGATGGTTGATGGACCATTCTAAGTCTAAACTTTTCTTTATTACAAATTAGTCTTCATAGAAAACATAAACTACTTTTGCTTATTGTTTTTTCTTCCACTTTTACCCTTAATAATTTATCAAAAAGTCATTCTTAAACTTTTATAATTTAATTACACTTGTATAAAACTGGACATCAGTGT
>Ga0315913_1007178_pt1 | contig 13420 bp, 6 predicted proteins | sample MpolsnodulesMG_FD_207736 | JGI IMG/M metagenome (GOLD analysis project Ga0315913, IMG submission 207736) | Medicago polymorpha root nodule microbial communities from Los Angeles, California, United States - small nodules | ecosystem: Host-associated > Plants > Roots > Nodule | place: USA... | reverse complement strand
CCGATGCAACAGAGGTTGAGTCTTCACAGTGTAGGAGAAAGGTGTTTGCAGGCACGTTAACACTCCAACACTCAAATTAGTATCTGAGAGAAGTGGTTATGTGCGAAAATGTGGTAAAAATGAATTGTGACGTTGAATCACTTTTATATAGGCGTGATGAACGTTAACGACTTCTATGAAATGCGGAGCCATCTTAGGAGGCCGTTACAGACACTGTGAATGGTGGAGATGGAGTCAGGGCGTGCTTCTATGAGGTAATTCGCACAGAGCTTCTCGTGCTCCTCCACCATGTTTGGCCTTGCTTATCTTGGACTTTATCTTGTTAGACCTTACACTATTGGGCTTCAAGCCAGGTTATGATAGAAGAGAATTTCTTTTTTTACATCCATTGTTTCCTAGAAATACATGGAAATGACAAAAAAAACACCCCAGCGGTAGTTGGTTTATAATTAGAAAACCTGTGGTAGTTAACTACCGCTGGGTTTTGGTCATTTCTATGTGTTTCTAGGAAACAATGGATGTCAAAAATGCAAACTTCATGATCGAATGCTTGAGCATGGACATGATGAACTTCGCGTTTTAAAATGATAAAACTCAAGAACATTAATTTCACTTCCTTTTTTTGTTATATATAAGACAAGAAAAGTTTGTTAATTAAAATAGAGCATAAAAAAGATATGTTGGAGGATAATTAAGAATGTAAAATTGTTATTCTTAGTTTAATTGCAAGAGAATAGTGGTCCAAAGAAAAATTGTATTGTATTGTATTGCACACCCGGGGCGAACAATGTAACATCCCATACGATTTTAAGCATTACCGACTAACCTTACAAATCAACACAAGTCTTTTCAACGTGTTTTGTCATCACTCACACGCTTACTGGGAAACTTTCCAGTAGGTCACCCATCCAAAGACTACACAAAGTCAAGCACGCTTAACTGTGGAGTTCTTATCCAATAGGGCTACCAAAGAGAAGATGCATCTTGCATCTCCAACAAGGATATGGTTATGCTAGACAATGTGGCAGGTGTCGAAGTTAGCACTGCATGTTGTTGCTCGTATGCTACCCAACTATATTCGTGAATCTCTTCCCAACATCTTTTTGTTACTTGCATCATTCTTACGAACATATTCTCCCACTATCTTGTATCATGATGTTCGTCTTGATAATCTCACTGAATTGGGTGAGGTTGTTGCCGCCCCATATAGGATAGGTATTATTGTAATGATTGGACTGTTTGTAGAAAAGTGATCCATGAATTGTCTCCTGAAATAACCATAAACAAAAATACCCTAGTAGCATTGTACTATCTAAAAGTGACTGAAAATAATAATTGTTATAGTAATAATAATAATTATTATTATTATTATTATTATTTTATTTTCTTAATAACTACGAAAAAACAACTATAGTAGCTAAATCTATTCTAAAAAAACCACCCTAAATAAAAGGAAAACAACTAACTAACCTAATCTAAAAAGATAAGATTACCCCTAAAACGAAAAATAGAATTGAACCCTAAAAATAAAATAAAAATTTTTGAAAATAAAAAAAAATAAAATGAAACCTAAAAAACAAGTAAAGAGAATTTCTTCGTTGAAAATATCAACAATCTCTGACGACAGAGTCAAAAACTTGATGATTAAATTTGTCAAATACATCAAACCATTTTCAAGCAATAAAGTACAAAAACATTTAGTGTTACTTTATTTTTAAACAATAATCCCAGTTGAATCATTACAACAGGGATTTTGTGGTTTAAAACTCACAGTAATAAAAGTAATAAAGTTTAACCATTTTTAAAATTTCAGTTCCATGATTCAAGCATTTAGCGTTACTTATTTTTAATCAATAATAATGGACTTCATTTGTAAATTTTTTGTTTGATATTCACATATCTCTACATGGATTGTCGTTTCAACTCGAAAATTAGTGTTACTTATTAAATAGAAAATAAAAACAATAAAATAAATAAAAAGAGAGTAAATTGGGGGGAGTTCGCAAGTTTGATTTGATTGTGCAAAGCAGTAGTGATTTAGTAACCTAGTTTGATCGCAGAATTTTAGCGACGGTTAGGATTCTTCAAATCTCCTCTAATTCTTTGTTGGATTAAAAGCAAGTAAACATTCATTTATGAGACAAAGATTCTATTTAAGTTATGACTTCGTAGGATTGTTACGTCTCTCCATTCGTTGAGTTTCACCTACCAATTACTCTAAGGTTATACACGCTCTAAGGGGTGTAGGGTCGTCAATCCTACATGATCCAATATGCCTATGTATGGAGTGTTAGAGTGGGGTGTTAGACCATCCACAACAGAGCACCTCATATTGGGTGTTTAAGTGGGTCTCCTATGTCCACATCACCAATTTACGATAATACTTAATAAGCATCAATTTTCTCCAACCCAGCACCTCAAAAGAAATTATTAAATAGGCCCCACAAATAACTCTATATCATTACATTTTTAACAAAATTTATTCATTTTACTAAGATTTATTAAATGGGACCCATGAAAAATGAAGAGAGAGAGAGAGAGAGGGTGCTTCCATAGCCACCATCCTCCATAAGCACTCATATGTTATGCTCCACAATGGGGGTGCCTATTTAATGTGGTGCTAAATAGGTGAAGCACCCATCATTGTGGATGGTCTTACTCTCTTATATGTAATTGAATCATAAAAGAATTTAGATTCCTAAATTGTCATGTTCTCCAACTTCGTCTATGAATCTTAGAAGTTCATCACATACTTTGTCTTACCTTAGTAGTTCTACATACATGCATGCAGCCCTATCTCGTCAACCTGACCAAGAAAATATTATGACAATGCCATAATATTGTCATTAAATATTCTCATGTGTGGTCAAAAAACAAAATTCTCATGAATTATTTTATTATGTTAGTATTAATAATTAGTCAACGAATTCATAGTATTTTCATATTTTATTACAATTTTATATGGAGAAGTTAGTATTTTCTTAAATTTTAAAAGTATTTGAATGAGAAAATTTAGTACCAAATCATTTTAAAAAATGAATTCAATTATTTTAGATTAAAATAAGCCTTTTAGCTAAAAAAAAATTATAGTAAAATACTAAGAATGTTTTTATTTTTGAGAAAATATACTAAGAATGTTATTATACCGTAAATTTATAGTAAATATATTTTGTTTATAGTAATTTTTTTACTACTATTATTTTCCCCTAAAATTTGTAACAAAAAAAAAATCCCCTAAAAAATTCATTATGACAATATCATCATAGTGTCATTAACTATTCTCATGTTTGGTCAAAAAACAAAATTCTCATGAATTATTTTCTTGTGTTAATATCAATAATTAGTCAACAAAGTTATAGTATTTTCATAATTTTTTAAATATTTGAATGAGAAAATTTAGTACCAAAGCATTTTAAAAATGGATTCAATTATTATTGATTAAAAATAAGTCTTTTAGGTAAATTTGTTTATAGTAAATTAGTAACAATGTTAAAATAGAATAATAAATATATTAATGTACCATTGGTTTTTTTTTTAAATAACATTAAGATATGTGAGTATTGAATTTTGTTCTTATCTTTTGGTGGTAGGCGGTTGAATTCATATTCGAGACATTATTATTGTCTTAAAAAGAGAATAACTTTTTTATTTTCTTTCTTCTTATCATTTTTCAATATATTAAAATTACTTTTTTAGATAATTTAAGAAGCAGAGTTGATTTGGTCAAAAAAAAAGAAGCAGAATTGATAAAATATTCAAAACTTTATTATATCAAATATATTTATTTTCATTTAATATTTTTTATTAAAAATGAAAATATTCTAAATTTTCAATATATCCTTTAAAGAAAAAATATATTTGCATTTAAGATGGTGGCACCCCAAAAAGATGTATAAAGAATGAACAATTCTCTTCCACACTCTTATTTAAAATGAGTTAAAGCTTCTTTTGTTTAATCTACTCTTCTTTTTTTTCTTTTTTTTTTAACAAAACAACTCTTTTTTGAAGGAATCAAAACAACTTCTTTTGTTTCATATACTCTTTTTTTGTTTTTATCAAAGCTAGTTTTTATTTTCATAGTTTCACCGATAGGCTCCAATACCACAAACTCTACCTTTGAACTTCAAGTTTGTTTCTCTTTCAACTCTCATCTTTGTTCAATTTATTTTTTGTAGGTTGTTTCATTAATAATTTTACATGAGTAAGCCATATTTTTGTTTTTATTTTAGAATTGTGAATATAATTGTCAACAAAACACGATGTATGAGTTTTATTGTTTCTATTTTTTTGGGATATGTTAACAATTTTTTTTATTGTATATTTGGATAGGAAAAACATGGAGGGGGAGCAACAAACATTAATCAAATTTTGGACAAAGAGATAAATCCATTGAAAAAACAAATCCAAGAGAAACGACTTGAATAAATCAAAGTGAGTTCAATAGGATGGTCGATTCTTTGAAATAGTACATAGATTGTTATGCGTAATTATTTTTGCTCGAGGATTATACCTTTTATTTTCCACTATAAATTGAAGGAGAAAATGTTGTTGGATACTCTTAGCAAGGATTTTTTTTAGAGTAAATAGGCAATTACCTCTGAAATTGTAAGTTTCGTCAATTACCTCCTGACGTTAACAAAACTTCAATTATCTTCCGAAATTGTACAACCTTAATCAATTTACCCCATCCGTCAAATTCTTCTGTTAGTCAACATGGCGTTTTACAATTACCCCCCTGAAGTTTTGCACTTATGTGCAAAATGCCCCATGAACTTGAAAATTTATATTTTTTTTCTTCTTATTCTTGACTCAAACTTGAAGAAATAAAAATCTACAATTTATTTTTAGGTATAGATTTCATACATTCAAAATAAAGCAAGTAATTAAGATTTAATTACTACTATCCAAGGAAAAAATTAATTTGTACATAATAAGATAATTTGGTAATTAGTTTGCCTTTGAAAAAAAGATGATTTGAAAATTAATTGCAGCTGATTAACCATGGAGTCAACACTTCATTGGTTGAAAATATGAAGATTGGTGTTGAACAATTCTTCAACCTTCTAATGGCGGAAGAGAAGAATAAGAAATTTTGGCAAACACCATATGATATACAAGGATTTGGTCAGTTGTTTGTTGTATCCGATGAACAAAGGTAGAATGGGCAAACATCTTCTGCATTAACACTTTGCAATTAGACTCACGACATCCACATCTAATTCCTAGTATTCCCACACCATTCAAGTATCTAACAACAATCTCAATTTATGTGTTTCCTTAATTAAACATAATTGATGTTGGTGATTATAAATTAGATTTTGTTGTTTGATTGATGTTGGTGATTTTTATTTCTTCAAGTTTGAGTTAAGGATAAGAAAAAATATATAAATTTTTAAGTTTGGAGGGCATTTTGCACATGAAAAAAATATAAATTTTCAAGTTTGGGGTATTCGCAAACGTCATGTATGTTGACTAACCGAAGAATTTAACGGAGGGGGTAAATTGATTAACACTGTGCAATTTCAAGGGTTATTTAAGTTTTGTTAACGTCAGGGGTAATTGACGAAACTTACAATTTCGGGGGTAATTGCTATTTATTCTTTTTTTTTTTAAGAACGTTGATTATCATTTTTTTCACAGATTAAGAAACGTTTTTTTTTTAGGTCAAATCAGATTAAGAAACTAACTGCTATCTTACAGTATGTGTGTTAGCTTCCTCAACTCAATATACTGATCGTGATTTCCATAACCACCATCAATCTCACCGTTTCTCTTCCTTATCACACAATTGTTCCAGAACCTTTTTCACTCTCACAATCTTTCTTCTTCTTCATACCGCTCAAGGATATCACCACAGGTACGTTTTACCCTTTTATATTTTCGTGACTAATTTTAGGGTTCTCTTTTTAACCAATTGATTTAATCACCGACTCTAATGTGATTATTAGTTGCGTTGAGTTTGTGTTTATGGATTCTCACTCGATTTTCAACTTGTATCAATAGTCATCATTTGTGTGCTTCCTTCAATCTTACCATGTTGTGGTCAATATTATTTAATTATTTACCATAATAAACAGAAATATGTATGTTTGTTGTTTGCATATATATCGGGTACTCCGAATAACTTTAAAATGACCGAATAAATTATTTTATTTGTAATGAAACATTTAATAATAGTGTGTTTGTTCATTTTAAAGTTATTTGGAGTACCTATTTGTGTATCTTGGAAAAACTCATTTATTTGCTCTTTGATAATTTCTTCTTCATAATGTTTTCCAAAAATACCTTCCTCCGTAGTTATCTAACGCGTATCTGTGTCTTCCATTTGTATTTCTACAAGTGATCTAAGAACTGACACAGACGATGAACGACACTTTGTAGGGGAAGGCTTTTGATGTTTTGTTTTTCCAATAGCTTGTTTTTGTTTTGTGATTGGCATATTGCTATGTCCACCCTCCATACAATTACCTACTTCTTTCAATTTTTGTGCTTGAACTGACATATTTCTAGATACATCCTTCATAATTATACTGTCTTTATGCAATTTTTGTGTTTGAATCTAAAATATTGTATAGTTAATGATTAACAAATGATTGAATAGTAAAATGAACATTATATACATGTTTTTTGTATGTGACCGACTCATCACCCCTCCTGATCTCATCATTACCATTGCATTTGTATATTGCAGGAATCTATGTGTAATTGATTCAGTTAGTGATCAAACAATAAACTAAACGTTTCTAGCACAACAAAACAAAAACCGCACATAAACAAAGTAAAAAAACCTCCAACTTTTTCATATAGAGAATTTTTTTTTTACTTTATCTCAAGATTCAGGAAAATGAGGTTTCTTGGTCTTTCCACGTATGATCTTATTGCATCTCCAAATGTTTTAAGTTTCTCTTTTACTATTTAATATATTAGGAAGGAATATGAGGAACATGGTTCAACTGAGGAGGTATCCAGAAGTATTAAGAATGCTTTCGAGGCTACTAGTTCAAAAATTCAGGTAAAGTAAAATAATTTTCAGAGATGAATATACATATTTCTTATAGAGCTTATTGGTGACAAACTCACACAACAGTAAACGTTGAGAAGTGAAGAATTGTGGATTTGAACCCTAACCAAGCTTATCAAATGTTCAAGCAATGTTTTATCATCAGAACAAATTCTGTGAATCAAAATATGTAGGAGCGGTGCAAAAACATCAAGGAAAATGGACAACATTCTGAAGATAATAGAGAAAATGAATCTCACACTGAGATATATTTGAACAGAAGTTTGAGTGCCAATTTAAAAAATTTGACCACCTTTTATGTCCTAAGTGTTTGGTAAATACTTCAAAACTACCAACATATTTTTTGCATTTTTTTCATTGCCCATGTTGTCTAACGTGTCTTTACTTTTGTAATTTCTTTGTAGATCTTTTGTTGTACTTTGCACAAATACCCTGATCAACAAATTATATATCTAGTAAGCAACAAGGTTCTACATTCATTTCTTAACACATGTTTCCGTTAATTAATTAATTAACTAATTTAATGGTTTACTTTTCAGAAAGTAAAGCAACCAATTTGGTCATAACCAGAAGGTGACAGAGAACCATGTGGTGATCATTGTTACCTTTATTATAAAGGTACCACAATTAGTAATATTAGGGATCAAAACTTGGATGCTTCCCATGAAGAAACATATGTCATGGATGAAACATAATTGAAGCTCTTGTCTAACTCAATGGAAGGACAAGTTGAAGGGAAGTGTAGTGTATCAAATTGGAAACTTTTGAAAAAAGAATTATGTTTGAAGGGAGTAGAAATGTTTGGGAAAAATAGGTAAAAATCTTTTTCTATTTTTCAGCTTACACTTTAAAACTATATTATATCTATTGTTATATGCAATTCATGCTTTGCAGTTGCCTTATATCCCGGAACTTAGTTTTGAAGTTCATGGCTTGCAAGGAAGTTGCTAGCTAATGTATGTTGAAGTTCCAATGCCACATGGATCCATAAACGAAAATGAAAACGTAAGATATTATTATGAGTCTAGTGACATTATTAAGACATTATATAAATTATCCATATACTATATTTTCTTATCTACTAAAATATATTTGGTTTTATATATTTATTTGCAAGTACATTTTCACTAGTCATGTTAATAGAAAGTTTGAAATTGAAGGAAGTTAATGGGCGAGTAAGGAATAGAAAAATGTAGATGAAAAGATTGGGATTCATGTAATAGTTAACTTGATTTTGTGTCATGTATTACCATTAATCAACACAAGATAACAATGTCTTCAACCCTTTTCTTTCCTAACTACAAGTAACTTGATTTTGTGGTGTTGTACAACAGTATACAAAAAGCAAGAAAGTGAACTACTAATTTATGACTATAAAGGAAGAAGAAACAAAAAAAAAGTTAATATATTTATATATGAATAGATTTGGAAGTAAAACATCATTCAATTGCTTCGTTTTCTTTGCTAAGATTTTAAAATCTGAATCATTTGACTTTCTAGGAAATATAGATAACAAAAGATGCGAGAATATATAAGTGTCATGATAATATACTCAAATGTTTGTTTTTTTGCCTCACTTAGATATTTTTCCCTTTTTGGGCATTTTAGGTTGAACTCACAGAACCCCAGGAAGGAAATTCAAAGAAAAAGAGAGGAATGAGAAGATGCAAATTGAGCTCAAGTATGTAGAAACGTTTATTTATATTACCCTTACTATATTTAAATAATAACCATTCTAATTATCGTTGATTAAATGTACATTTCAGGAAGTTGAAGAAAGATGGCATTATCTCAGATAATATTAAATAACTTATGGCCCCAAAAAGATGCCGTTGATTCTTTGTTTTATCCCTTATTTCAAGTTATAAGTTTTTCATATGAACATTTACTCTTTTAGCTTTCAATATTTTCTATTTTAGTCCAATAATATTTGCGATTTTGTGGCTTGATTATTGCCTTTTGTTTTGAATAAATTGCAAGATTAGCATGGTGTGTAAAATATGATTGTTTGTGTGGATTTGAAAGTGTTGTCCATATGGCCTGGATTGAAGAGTTGTACGCAAAGATAAGGCTGTTATTTTTTTCCAACTTCCTCTCTTCTCACGCTCCGTTTCAATATTCTGAAAGTACCCCATTAGTAATATTATATAATTTGAACATGTTTAGACCCCAGGAAAATTATATTAATCAAACAACAATAAATCGATGGAATATGACCTTTTCTTGTGTTTGATGTTTAAAAAGGTTTGAAATATCATGATTTGGAGCAAAAAAACCTTCAAGAATCATACAAGGTGGGAAGTTCGGATTTTGGGTGGTGAGAGGGAAAATTTAGTGAAAAATCTAATGGTTGAAAATGAGAGAAGTTTCTTAGTTAGCATTATATAATCCAAATGGAGGTATTTTGGAAATTTGGTAGGGCACACGACAAGAGAGGAGGGTGGACAAAGTAACAGTGCTTGGATAAATATGAGTAAAATAACAACTAATTCAAATATGAATGACTTAAAAGCAATGACCAAAAGTGTAAACGAAAAAAATTTTAGGGGACTAAAAGTCAAAGAAAATTTAGAGAGACTAAAATGAAAAGTTAGAATATTTATAGGGATCAAAAACATATTTAACCCAAATATTAAAACGTAGATTTAAAATGAGAGTAAAAGGATTCATTTTAAAATATTATTGATCGATAAAAGAAATAATTTTTTTAGGTACAATGATGAAAGAAATAATATATAAGACATTAAGCAGAAGTGTATGTTTTTGGAGGATTAAAAACATATTTAAATCTTTATTTAGTTTGTTATATTATAAGATGTTATAGCTACTTAGTTTTTATTGAAAGATGATTGTTTTTTGTACGAAGGGACTCAAAAATCGATTGTAGAAAGGTTTACCGTTTATGCATTCGTCCAATCTTGATTTAAACGACCTAGATAGATTTCAAGCATTAGATATTGTTTTAATTTTTTTAAACTCAATTTATTATGCTTAGTAAATTGTCTGGTTAAAATTAGACGACACTCAACTAATAGCCGTGTGAATGTAAAAGACCCTGGCAAATCTGGACTCTGTTATTAGCATTTATCTTCATCAAATGGTCACAAGATTCATAATTCATGATTGCTATTTTTACTCTTACAAGAGATTCTCGCAATTGAATACACCCTGTTAAATTTTGTTGCATGAGGATGGGCTCAAACGTAGGTCAAACGGCTTAAATGAGACGTTTAATTTGAGAATGAGGTCCATAGTTCAAACTCTCATTCTTAAAAAAATAAAAACATTTGTCTATCAAACAAATTATATAGCCACAGTACCAGGGATTACAATTGATGATTGCTATACTAGACATAAATTTTCTACAATATAGTTTTGTGCAGTGTCGAACGTTGAACTTGTTAAGAATAGATTAGAAGAAAAGGGGATGAGGTTTGTTACAGCTTTGGTAGAGGATGAAGGATTCAAGGTGGATCAAGTGATTTTCCTTGAACCTAATGGCTACATGATTGAGCTATGCAACTGTGAGAATATTTCAATCATTCATGTTTCTTCATGCTTTGCCTCTTTCAAGCCTAGAAGAAACCATAACCGATCAACTTCCAATTCCAAGTGTGGATTCATGGAGAATGTTATGATGGAAAATTTGAGCATGAACATGATGAACTTCACGTTTTAAAATGCATAAGTGAATAACATTAAATTTACTTCCTTTTTTTTTTTTTTGTAATATAAGATAAAAAAAAGTTTGCTAATTAAAATAGAACAAACAAGACGATATGTTGGAGGGTAATTAAGAATGTACTGCCTCTGTCTCAAAATAATAGTTTAAGGTTTGTGCACGATTTTTTTTGAAAAAAATTAATTGTGTTGATTTTAATGATAAAATTAGTAATATTTATTAAAATATTCTTATTAATTGTGATTAGTCGAGTAGTTAAATTGGATGAAATTCAACAAATAAAAGTATAATAGTGGAAAAAAAATATTACATTGATATTCTAAAGTGACAATTATTTTAAAATAGAGAAAAAATCTTAAAATATACAATTATTTTAAGACGGATGAAATAAAATTGTTTTATTTAAAGAAATATACTTATACCATTTCATTTGTAATAATAATAAAGTCAATACAATCAAAATAAATTATGGGAATAGCTTATAAATTATGGAGCAAAATTGTTAATCTTGGTTTAATTGCGAGGGGATAGTGGTCCAAAGAAAAGCTGTACTGTATTTGTATTATGTGGTGCTTAAAATAATAAGAAATCGTGAGATTGTTCTATTTGTATTTCTTGTTCACATGATGTGTATTTGTCTTCTTTTTTTTCATCGTTTTGAATCTTTTCCGCATGAGGGAATGGCCGATGAAATTTGCTGCCGACCAAAACTTTGCTGCTTCTACAAAATTGTGAAACATTATTCCGAATATATGTACTTAAAGAACTCGTCGAGATGTCATCTTATCTTATAGTTTTTAGTTTTGTTTCTTTTCAGATAAGCACGTTGATAAGGATAAGGATAAAGCTATGTGAAGGTGTATTGATTGTGTATATTATGCTAATATACTTTAATTGATATTTAAGGTGCATTTATCTATTAAAAGATAAATAATAGGATATGACAAGTTTTACGATGTTTGCTCAAAAAAAAGTTTTACTATGTTTGATTGTAAAATTGTTTTAAGGATCAAAATAAACTAGGGGTAAGCGGTAGAACAAAAACTTAAATTATTATATTTCACTAAACTAAAATATAATTTTCTGTCTCAAATATAAGTTATCTAAAATACTAAAATAATTTGTTATCTATCGAAAATTGTATACTACAAAAAATTATTCAATAACATAATAGTTTATTATCATAAATATTAAATAGAAAATAATACCTTATAAGTATTGTAGTATATACTGTTTTATTTTTTTACAAGTGTTACATATACTGTTAATTAGAGAGTAAAATAAAATAAGACAGAGAAAATTTAACTGACTGCCTAACTACATGTTCTCTTGAAAAATCATAATCCAGATCTCGTGTTAAACTGGTAGCTTCCAAAACGTGTGAGCCTTCTCTATGCATAAAATGATGTACAAGAACTACTTTAGAGGTGTTGAAGACAAGCTGAACATAATTCTTTCTAGGAGCCACAGTAATTGTGGATTTATTATTATTAATGTCCTCCTATTTATGGACCCGTGAACAGCAATCTATACTGTATTTAATTTGTTTTTTTGCTCAACTATGGAAAATTAATTAAAAATGTTGAGTCTTTCACACGTCACCCTTCACTACCATAGATATCAATCCAAATCCACCAAGCCCTCTAAACTGCATATAATTTATTGCACGAGAAAATATTTGCAATATTTTGTTTCGCTAAAAAGGAAAATTATTTTTGACAAAATCCCAAAAGGGAAGTTGGGAGATAAGCAAGTTGAATCATTAATCTTCTTTTTCATAAGATAATTAAATAATAATCATAAAGGACACGTGTCAATGGTGTCCAAGAATTTTTAGGATTTTCAATAGAGTGAGTCACATTTGGATTTTTTTCATCATCCACATATTCTGCATTTATAGATCTACATTGTTAGATAAAGAATAGATAACACTTATTTTAAAATAAATTTTAAAGTTGATCGAATGAGCAATAAAAAATTAGCTCGGTTAGTAGGGATATCATATATTATTACATTGGATTGGAATATGAAACATTTACTTATTTATCTTTAAAAAATGAAATTCTAACCAATAAACTTTTTAACAAAAAAAAAATTAGTCTTTGTCTTTAAATTTTAACTCAACCAACAATATCAATATTATTAAGCTACACAAGATCTCACAGCTGTGTACGTGCAAATTTTAGTCACTTCGTTTACAATCCAAAAAATTATTCATCCTTTTTTATATGAATAAAGTGGAGAATATTAGTCATCCAATCTTTATTTAAATATAATTTTAAAGTTGATTTAGTAGAATTATAATTAGTTGGTGAGAAAAGTCAAGTTGAATTACCAACTACGGTTTTCGTAACAAAATACAGAACTCGTGGAGAAAAAAATAGCCACTTCTAAATCATTTAATATACTAATAATTTTTTTATAAAAGTGTTTTTAGCTAATTAGCTATAATGAAGAAAAAGAGTTTAATTTTAATACATTGTAATGTAACAAAATTATATTGTCAACAAATTAAAACTAATCATATTTTTTGAGGGGAAAGATAAATACTTTTTATGATTTTTATTATTACAATTAATTGACAACTTAAGATATTTTTATTTTGTTACCAACAATAAATTGGTCTATGTGGTAAAGAATTTGGGCTCTTTAATTAGATGGTCAAAGGTTTGATCATTGACTCCTACGCATGAAAAAAATATGATTGGAATACGAGA
>Ga0315913_1007174_pt1 | contig 13423 bp, 7 predicted proteins | sample MpolsnodulesMG_FD_207736 | JGI IMG/M metagenome (GOLD analysis project Ga0315913, IMG submission 207736) | Medicago polymorpha root nodule microbial communities from Los Angeles, California, United States - small nodules | ecosystem: Host-associated > Plants > Roots > Nodule | place: USA... | reverse complement strand
CAAAACACCATCCTCCTCACCATAACGAGCCACTAACACCCTATACCATAAACCATTTCTATCTACTAGCATCCTCCAACACCCTTTTCCTAGGAGAGCCAAATTAAATTCTCGCATTCTTCGCACCCCCAAACCTCCTTCCTCCTTACTGACACAAATGGAATTCCAGCTAACCCAGGAGATTTTCCTATGATCCTCACTACCCCCCAAATTTTTTTTATTAAACATAGATTCAATAGAAGAGATTATACCTGAGGGAGCTTTGAAGAAGGAAAGGGCATATACAGGTAGAGAAGACAGGACAGACTTTATGAGAATCAAACGGCCACCAAACGATAAAAACCTACTCTTCCACATAGACATCCTCTTCGCAATACGGGCAACAACAGGATCCCAAAAAGATAATCTACTAGCATCCCCTCCAACAGGAAGTCCCAGATACATAAAAGGGATCCTCCCCACCCTACAATTCAGAACAGTGGCTGCTGCCCCCAACCAAGAGTCACTAATGTTAATACCTGACAGCATGCTTTTATTGAAATTCACCTTTAAACCAAACACACTTTCGAATAACACCAAAACAGCCCGTAAAGCACGGACATTCACCCAACTCTTCTTACCCAATAACAATGTATCGTCCGCGAACTGCAAATGGAAAACAGACAACCCATTAAGCGCTCCAAAACAGTACCCCGTATATAGTATTAATCTTCTTGTTACCTCATAAAAATAATATATTAGATGGAAATGTTGAAAACAAAGAGTATTTTCTGTTAAAGAAAAAAAAGGTTATTACTTGATTGCTGAACGAATATAGAAGAAATGACGGTAATAGTAATCAATTCTGTAAGTATCTAAAAGAGCTTCTTCTACGAAAAGTGTTGCATCGTTGAATTCACTAACACAAGTAGAATAGATAAGTGTCCTTAAGTATTAGTCATAGGATCTGTTAAGTAACTTGGAGGGGCATTGCCATGTGGGGGTAAATGGTTAATATAGCTAGAAGAGTAATAGTTTATACCAATAAAATCAAATGAACTATTGACTAGCTTTGATTGCAATTTAGTGAACTTAGGCAATCTATTTTTCACTATGGCTCTCATGCTTTTCAGGATAATCTCCCGTTGTTAGAGGTTCCATAAACATGAAATAAACCAATCAAACAAGTTAATAAAAAAAATAGTGCTAACCTTTAATTTTGATACATTTGTCGTTTAAATGTATGTATGACTTTCTTGTACTAGATACTAGATTTGTGTTTGTAATTTTTTTAAGCACTTAATTAATTACCATCCAAATTGGAAGTCAAGTGATCTCTTGGCAGCCTTTTGATCGGGTATGCTATTGTTTCCAAGTGGTATGAACCAGTTTGTTACGAATGGAGACTTACATTACACGAGAGCTTAAGAGACCACCATACTCGTCTTCTAAGACTTGGGGAAGATCCCAATGAAAAAGAATTACGAATGGTTGTATACCTACAATTTCATCGACATAAATTATAAGTATATGATTGTTTTACGAACAACAACTTAGTTATTAAAAGTAAAATGATAAAGTACAGATTCTAACAAATAGTTTGGACAAAACAAATAACTTTGAATGTTACCATTAGCTAACAGTTCGTTGATGAGGTTGTTGTAATATTTGATTCCTTCACGATTTATGCCTCCACTCAACTTTCCTTCTATTGCTATAAAGTAGTAAAAAAAAAAGCGATGTTAAAATTATTGTGTTAAACATAGCAAGCATCCAACTAGGAAACACTATGTTAAAAATTGTCAATGATCAAAGTTTGACGTACTTGGGAGTATTCTTGACCAAGAGATTGAATATTCTGATCCTTCATAATCCCAACATCTTCCTGTAGTAATAAATTTAAAGGTTACGCTAACAAGTGTTTTAAGGGTACTCTTTAAGAAGACAAACAGAAATAATTGATGAGTTTAATCAAGAAAAAATCAATTTTTAAAATTTCAATGTAATGAATGCATAATTTTTAAGATAAAGTTTCCTCATTAGACTACTTATCAAGTGTTTTTTGAGAGCACTTGTTAGCATTCCCCTAAATTTAATATATTTGTTATATTGCACACACACAAAATGAAACTAATCAATATATAATGAAATGAAAAATTGCAAAACAATTCAATAATTATTTCCAGTTCATATTTGAGTTTGTCTGATATATGCAATATTGCACATGTTGAAGCAATTGTATGTAACAACTTTCTATTGAAAACAACGATTATTTATTACAAACTTATATATTTAGCGGAAAATACATTCACCTTCCCTCAAGTATGGGTAATAATTATTCGATCTCATGAAATCGGTGAAACCTTCAATATGTGAAAAATTATCATTATAATCTTCTGTCAAAATAGACACTGTTAACTTGAGAGGGGTAGTGAGTGTCTATTTTTTTAAGATACAAGGGTAATTGTTTAATTAAAAACTAGAGGGGGTGTGAGTGCTATTCAGCCAAACTTCAGGGGAAGTGAGTGTAATTTCCCTATATATTTAATATAAAATGCAGAAGTTCCAATACAATCTTACTATATTTTGAACTTCTTAACATATTTTGAAACTCTAGTTTCTTCTCTTTCATCCACTAAATAGGGGTGATTTAGGGTCAATTTTTTACCCAAAATCACCCCTCTAACTTGTTTTTCTCTTTCCCCTTTATTGAAATAAGTGATTTTCACATTTATTTCATTTTTTATTTTATAATTTCGTCGTTTTAGTGCGACGTTGGTTTGTTCGTCGTCTTTGTGTGACGTTGTTTGTCTTTCTTGTTTCATTCAGGTATTTGATCGGTTCAGATTGTCAGATCAGCTTCAATCCAGTGCAGATCCAATCAATGATTTTGGCGTCGTTTATGTTGCAAATCTGGAGACAGTGCTATTCTGGAGACTTGAATATAATTATATGTGTAGACTTTTGTATTTTGTTGTTTTATGCTATTAACATGGATGATGTGAGTTTGTTCGCAGATTCAGCCGTTTTATTTTTAGCAAATTTGTATTGTGTTGATATACTCTATCAATTTGAATGAATGAATATTATTTATTTTTGTAAAAAAAAACATATGCAAATTTATATATGATACAAACTTACTATTTTGAAGTTTTAGAGATTTTTTTATTCTTTTTTAGGAATCAAAACGACAAGGATATATATTTGTCTAAGACCATTTACAATGGTGGATGCTTCATCTATTTAGCACCGTATTAAATAGGCACCTCCATTGGAGTATAATATATGGGTGGTATGGAGAAGGATGGCTATAAGACCATAAAAAATTATTAAATAGGCACCCATTGGAGTATATGACTCTTAATAAATAATGTGGTTGTTTTTACCTCAAAAAATAATGTGGTTGTTTTTTATATCAATATTCTAAGGATGACGAACATGGCCTTTAAGATTTATGAGAATTGAGAAGCTTGAAATTTCACCATTGGTGTCATGGTGTGGAATGGAAGTAACAAGAGTCGTGGAACAAAAAAGGATGAATGATGATGGTGGTTTTTTATTTTTATTTAAAATGTATTGAAAATAATAATGATGTGGTTGTATCAAAATATAAAGTTAACGACTTGTCTTATTTTTACTGGCTGTTTGCAAGGAGGACGAGTTATGTAAGATCCTATGCAAGAATTTCTCACTAAAGAGTGTCCAAAGATTGCTAGTTAAGGAAACTAATATAAAAATAGTATTGTAAAGTGATGAAAAATAGTATATTCAACTTTTTGTAAATCAAAAATTTGTTGTTTTCATTAAAAATTTGTTGTATAAGAACCAATTGATTTTTTAGATTCATTGAATAATTGATGTATCTAGTTTAAAAATAGACTGAATACATCAATTATTCATAAGTTAAAAAAGTGAATTGTATTTTATAAATAGGACCGAAAGAATAATCTTATAAACACCAACTAACATGACCAAAAACAAATAATTTGGTTTGTAGGTATAGACTTTCTCCTATTTTCGGACAAGCCAATAACTAAGGACAATAGTTCCTACTTAATATAGGATGGAGGTAGTACCTTATAGCGATGGTATTGGTCAACAGTCACGTCTGCATTGCTTCCATCCCTTATTTTCTCTACATTTAAAATCATATAATGCATCATATAAATATAGTAAATTATGCATATGATATACACAAATTAAAATCAAACAATGAAGGAGAAAAGATAACGATAACCTCTGGTGAATTTCAAATATCTAATTGAAGTTTTTCATTACATGTTTAATCAAAACATCTGGCATAGGTTGTTCGTATGGAAATTGGTCTAAAATCATATCATATTCTAACAAAAGACAATCTATTTAAATGGAGGGTTTAAGAATGACAATTATATTGTGTAGGTTGTTACGTGAATGAATAGTGAGTGATTTGTTTTTTAAATAAGAGTAATGATAACTTTTTTTTTAAAGAGAGTAATGATAACTTAAACTTCTAATCCTCTCACTTAGCATATTTTATGCCATGGAGGTGCTTATTAATAATAAATTACGGTTTTGCTAGAAGACATCTTTTATAAAGGTATTTTTTAACAAGTTATCATATTGACATTTACTAAAAGACACCAATTAAATTTTATAAAGGTGTCTTTTAACAAGTTATAAATAAGAAGTGGATAATCACATCTTGAGGTGTGACTTGTTAAAAGACACATCTAAAGGGTGTCTTCTAGCGAAACCTTTTAAATTATACTATACCTTTTATAATTGAGAAAAAAGTTCAATTTTGATTTATGTATATCAAGCTTGGCATATTTTATGCCGTGGAGTGCTTAACTTTAAATAATATTATACCTTTTGTCTTTATTAAAAAAGTTTAATTTTAATTTTATATCAAACTTGTATAGCATGGACTCATCATAATCACATATTGATATCATGTTTAACCAACTTATTTTTAAAGAATTTTGCTCTTGCAGATGTTTTCTCAAAAGACGATCATAAAATTTTTACAATGTTAATCAATTATCGATTATTTAAAATATTATTTAAAATTTTGAAATAATTTATAATTAATTGACAATGTAAAAGATATATATACCAACCTACCTACTACCGGATTCTTCAAAAAAAAAAAAAAAAAACCTACATACTACGGCTATTAAAAAAGAATTACATACTAATAATTAGATCATATTTTAAATTTACAAAAGTTGTGTTCTTTTTCCTTTACGAACTTTTCAAGTAGGCTTGTAATTGAAAATCACAATTTGCATATTATCTTAATCTTAAAAGAGAGGAGTTAGGTCTCAAAAGGTTAAAAGTACATTTTATTTTATTTCTTTGCAAATTAAAATATGTTTTAATGCAAGTGGGTTAGGCATGTATCTTCCCATGATTAACAAGTTTTAAATTTTTACATTCAAATTTGGATAAGATACAAGTAATTCTAAAAGTGAAAATTTGATTTAAAATGTATTCATTAAACTAGAAATGGAAATGAACTGGCAAAGCAATATCTCCTTTCCTTTGTTTTCTCTATATGTTAGAGTGTTAAACTGAAATAGAAAAAAAAACCTGGATGTTGATGGGTGAAGGTGTCCCAGATACATGTTGCATTTCACAAACAAAAAAAATTAATTAAGAAGATCAAGTCAAGTAGTAAACATGAAAGAAAAAAAAATATAGCTGTGTAATTCTTTTAAATATAGTTTCTCATATATTATAAAGGTTTTGTAGGAACTTCTCTCATTTAACTTTTTATATCTAACTCACTAGTTTACAAGGATTTTCTTAATTACAAGTAAAAACATACACTTATTCTAACCAAAAAAGCTTTTTTAAATCAAAAGTTGTTGGTTTTGCCTCAAAATTGGTTAACATTATGTGGCGACAATCGTGACATGATTTTAGAATCCTGGCACGATTTTTGAGATAGAATGTGGGTGAACTGCTGGAAGAAAAAATCGTGACACGATTTTGGGATAAGGATGTAATTATGGATTGTGTACTACTACTAACTTCATCGTGGCACGGTTTTGTTAAATTGTGAATAGGATATCTTAATTTAAGGCTTTATTGTTCAAAAAAGAATTACTCTATATAGTTGCGTGAATTGGATATCTTAATTTACATCAACAAAAATATGTACATACTTGATAAGATGATGATCCCGCCCCAAAGATGAAGCCATGTGGAAAACTACTCCGACTTAGGTTACCGATGTCAAGAGGAGTTGAAACTTTAACTCCATTTGCGAAAGTAAGTGTGACTGAGCTAACAACAAACAGAGCAAGCATGGCCACATTGAAATAGCCAATGAATACCATATTTGGTTTGTTCTACTTGACCAATTTACATTTTTGTGTTAGTGTCTGCCTCTTTATACAGGAAGGAGGACTTCCCCTATTACGATCGATAAGCTTGTTTAATAATAATATATGTATTAAATAATTGTTTTAGCCCTATAATTGAAGGATACTTGTTAGAATATTGCTACACTTTGCATCCATAATTTTATTTTTCTTAATTACCTCTTGTGTATATTTTTATCGGTTGTTGTTTTGGAACGCAACAAAAAGGTGAGTGTGATATTTAATTTTAGAATTGTGGTGAAAGGACTAATAAGGATAGTAGAAAAGATGAAAGATATTGGGGATATTATTGTTTTTCCATGGATAATTAACATTTGTTTTGTATTGTGATGAGTTTGACAAAATCACGGTAAATGATCGTAATTGAAATAGTTGAGAGTTGTTACCTCTAGTATAGACTCACTATTTTATTTCACGACTGAACTTTTAATTTTTTCAAAAGAAAGTGGAAAAAGGTTCAAATACCTCATTTTTAAAGATTAAGGGTTCGGGAGTTGGTTATATTTAGGGAAGGTATTACCACCCTAAATATTCGTAGTACTCTACGAGAACCTCTTGATTTTATTCAACTTTTGTATTATAACTTGCTTGCTTTTTTTTGTTTAAAAGAAGGAATTAAAAGAAGTGATTAAAAGAAAAGAAAAAAATTTATTTACATTTTTTATTGATTTGGAAGGACATAGTCTTTTGCCTACGTACCCGTAAGGGATCAAAACCTCGTAGTTTGGGGTAGAAATTACTGTTTGATTTGTTTGGTGTTTTTTATTGGTTTTGAAAAAGGTTTAAAATAAAGAGCCAATTGGCAAATATGAATTGGTTTGTATTTTTAAATTTGAAAGAAAATAGACTCAAAGTATGATTAAATGGATTGAAATTTGATTAAGAAAGAAATAAAAAAGGCAATCACTTGAATTGAGAAATCAAGGTTTATTATGAAAATATTTTTTTTGAAGTTTTGGTTATTTGCATGTTATTGTTGTTTTTGAATATTAATTAAAACATAAAAATAAAACTAACGTGACAAGACAATAAAAGCGCGAGGAATTTCCGTAGTGAAGTTGGATCACCACAAAAACTCTTTTCTAACCTAATATTTTTGCATTTTTTTTAATATATAAAAGCGGAATAAATAAAATAAAATAAAATAAAGGGACAACCGAAGGGACAAAATTACCGAAGAGACTTTTCCGAAGGGACAGAAAAAGAAAAAAAAAAGAAGAAAAGAATAGCTCGTCAACACAAGCTAAATGAGGGAGAAGAGAGAAAAGTTCTTTGACAACTCAAAAAAACTTTTAGTGTGTCAAATTGTGAGGGATGAGGGCTCTATTTATAGGTGAGGAGGTTGATGAAAATGAAAAAGTGGTTTAATGGTTTTTGATGGACAATTATGATGAATTTTGAAAAAGGAATATTAAAGTTGACACTTGACTTGAAATTTTTTGGACCTTGGACATTTTATTTTTGGACCTATTCTAAGTAATAAATAAAAAGAAAATAACCTAAAAAACAAAATAATATAAAAAGATGGAGATAAAATATAATAAAAAACTAATAAAAATACAAATAAAGTAAATAAAAAAGACTAATATTAAAATGAAAATACGGCCCCCAAAACGAACCAAAAATGAGGTATTTTAAAGTACTCTCTGCCGAATTTTTCTCTGAAAAGTCAGATAATATTTCGGATCAGAGGGTGTATGAATGTAGGGTCTTAGGTCAAAAATTGGGGTATGACAGATGCCCCTATTTAAGTTTCTTCGTCTGGAGATTTGAAGATGGAATCTTTGATTTAACGGGCCGAAGAGACTTAAACACAGAGTACGCCATTTTTGACCTAAGATGCTATGAAATGCTTATGAAATGCTTGTGATGCAAGTATGAATGCAAGGAAGCAAAGATGATTTGACTAGGACGAGAAACAACAACGGGATACCCAAATTCGTTGAAAAAAAAGGGATCCGACTCCGCTAGGAGGAATGTAGTTTCATTGGGGAAAATGATTGTCTATCGTTGTATTGGCTTGGAATGATAGTTTAACGGAGACAAAACTTTTTAGTGACACCTCTTGACCAGACACACTGGGGATGACACTTGTGAGGAAGTGGAAGGGTAGGTGCAAGTTGTCCATTGTTTAGGACTGACCACTTAAAACACGGTAAAAAGGTAAACTCAAGTTCTCCATTGTTTAGGACTGACCACTTGAAACATGATAAAAAAGGTAAACTCAAGCGGTCCGTTGTCTAGGATTGGTAGCTTGAAACAAGATAAAAAGGTAAACTCAAGCGGTCCGTTGTCTGGGACTGGTAGCTTGAAACAAGATAAAAAAAAAAGGTAAACTCAAGCGGTTCGTTGTTTAGGACTGGTAGCTTGAAACAAGATAAAAATGTAAACTCAAGCGGTCTGTTGTTTAGGACTGGTAGCTTGAAACAAGATAAAAAGGGTAAACTCAAGTGATCCGTTGTATAGGACTGGCAGCTTGAAACAAGATAAAAAAGGTAAACTCAAGCGGTCCGTTGTTTAGGAATGGTAGCTTGAAACAGGACAGGTGGCATTTCTTGACCAAACACACTGGGAGTGACACTTTTTGATAAGAGAAGAAAATTTGCAAACTATTTGTTTGGCTTATGAAAGTTTGCCGGAAATCCACCGGGTTTTGTAAAAGATTTCGCCATAATCCACTGGGCTTAGTACAAGATTTGCGAGAATCCACTCGGCTTTGTAAAGATTTGAGAGAATCCACTCGGCTTTTGATAAATATTTGCGAGAATCCACCCGGCTTGATAAAAGGTTTGCGAGAATCCACTCGGCTTTTGATAAGAGGTTTGCGAAAATCCACCCGGCTTTTGATAAGGCTCGCGAGAATCCACTCGGCTTTTGATAAGGCTTGCGAGAATCCACTCGGCTTGATAAAAGGTTTCCTAAGAGTTCGCCAGAATCCACTGGGCTTCATAAAAAATTTGCTGAAATCCACTGGGCTTATAATAAGTGACATCTCTGGACCAGACACACTGGGGATGACACTTTTGATGGCAAGAAGGTAAATGCAAGATGTTCCTTTGTAGAAACTTGCAGCTTGACACAATGACAAGTAAAGACCGAACTGAAGAGACACGACCGAAACAAGATTCTGGATGACTAATGCAATCATGTGTGAATGATGCGATGTATATGATGTGTATGAATATGTGAAAGTATCGATGTATGAATGTATGAATGTGACGAATGTATGAATGTAATTTGTATGACTATATGAATTGTATATGATAGATAGACTCGATGAGACGAGACGAGACAAGACAAGGTAGGATGCGAAGCAGACTGACATCGCAGTACAAACACTCGACAAACTTCCTTGGAGATGATATTGTTGTGAACAAATCGAGCCGTTGGCGGTGTAAAACCTGGCACAAGGTAGCAACTGATGCCTCCTGGGGATAAAATCCATTGTTTACCTAAAAGTCTGAAAGAAGTCGCCATTTCTAAACCGGCACAAAGTGTTCTTTCCACTGGTATGTTTCAGCAGTCATGCTTTTTCTGTTTTATTTTTCTTTGAAAATCCCTAACTTTTGCCTGGACCGCCCTTTCGGGTTTTCAATCCACCGAGAGTATATTCCTTTTTTATGCCCCTAATTTTTGCCTGGACCGCCCTTTCGGGTTTTCAATCCACCGGGAGTATATTCTTTTTTTATGCCCCTAATTTTTGCCTGGACCGCCCTTTTGGGTTTTCAGTCCACCGGGACGCTCTCTATTGCCTAAGTCGCCTTTTCAGGTTTTCAACTTAGCGAGCTTTTTTGATTTTTTTTGTATTTCTGGATTATGACTGCATCTTGCTCAAAGCAGAGGTCCTCTCCATAGTGCTTAGTCATGTTTCTCTTCTGGAGTGTAACCGTTCTCGAGGCGGATACTGATGTACGCTTTAACTACTCACGAGTTCAAAGAGGGTGTGTTTGTTGTTCACACTTTTCAAAAGATGTAAAAAAAAGTTTTTGTATTTTGAAAATTTTCGCTTCAAGTATTGCCATAAAAAATAGAAGAAATGTCGCAAATAGAATAAATGAGAGTTCCAAATAAATGGGCATAGGCTCAAATTTGATTAATTGGGTGGTAGCCTGCCAATGGCGTGGCTCCACGGATCTTTGAAAAATTTGGAAAATGGTAAGTACATGGGGAAGGTACATTGAACACATATAACCGTTATTCTCCCTAACAACTTTGAATTGTCCCTGTTCCGAGTCTTTGATCTGCAGATGTTTCGAATCGGAGGTCTTCTGATAACTGGATGCCCCAAGTGGATCATGTCTGACTGATGCAGTGACTTTGTCATGATCCTTAACTTTTGCATAGATCGCCCTTTTCGGGTTCCTATTAGGATAATTTTTTTTTTGTCTTTAATTTTTGCCTGGACCGCCCTTTCGGGTTTTCAGTCCACCGAGATGCTCATTTTTGCCTGAGCCGCCTTTTCAGGTTTGCGACTTATCGAGCTTTATTTTTTTGACAAAGTATTTCTTGACTGCATCGGCTTTCATAGGACGTGCAAGTTTGCCACCATCCATAGTTGTAAAAGTCATTGCACGCGAGCCTTCATAGTTAGGCGTCCACTTGCCCTTGGAGTCTGGTCGAAAAGATAGTACCCTTTTGGGCACACAGTCTCCTTCTTGAATTTCATGGGGACGAACCTTCTTGTTGGAAGTTTGTTTCAACCTCTTTTGATATAATTGCACAGGGTCGTCATGTATTTTAAGTTCAACCAAGCTTGGACTTCGGCAGACTCCTATCGGCGGTACTTCGACCACCACGGGAAGCACGACCTCCATGTTGTATACTGAAGGAAGGAGGGGGGTTGCCCCTGTTGAAATGTGTACTGCAGCATGATACTCATGTAAGGTAACGATAACATCTCATGCTAGTCTTTGTAAGTGAATGCAATCTTCTTGATTTTTGTTTGTTTGCAGCTTCGACGGCTAAGATTCCCCAATATGTGAGAGGTCTTGGCGGGGGTCTCTACATTCATGTCTTTTTCAGCTTCGGATACAAGGAACTCAAAGTTGGAAGAGAGTACATGGTCAATGTGTTCAACAGGTTTATTAATGCATGATTTGATTATTGATTTTGACATGTATAAGTTATGATTATGCAGATATTTGAGAATGATTAAAGAAATATTTTTTTTTGGTTTTTTTCTATTACCATTTTTCCAAAACAAGCACAAAATAAAAACAAAGTCGAGATCAAAACGACCCTTTTATTAATGATGGAAAAACATGAAGCAAAAAGCCTACACAAGTTCACTTTCGTCTCGGGCGGAACGAAAGGAATTTTGAAAAGCAGTAAACAACTAACAAAGGCATTATTTGAAAAGATGAGTAGTAGAAGGAACATCAAAAGCGACTCAATTGCGGCTTATCCACTCTATGTGTCACAACACTAGGTAATATAATCCGACAGTGGATCAAATTTGTCCGTCTGAATTCATTCGAAGAAAAGCAAGATATTGGCTTCAATCAGCTTTTGGACTTCAGTCTTTAAAGAGAGACAGTGCTCGATGTCATGGCCGGGAGCCCCTTGATGGAAGGCATAGGAGAGGTCAGGTTGATACGAAACCGCCATCACATTAGGCACCCGAGGAGGCGCTCTGGTCTTGACAAGGTTCTCTTGGAGCAAGATGGGAAGCAGCTCCGCATATGTCATTGGGATTGGGTCAAACTGCATTCTTGGAGCCTGTTGCCAAGGCTGTTGCTGATGTTGGTGTTCGGGTCCTTGCTGGAACTGCGGCTAATTCTGCGAAGCTACCAGTGAAGCCACCAGGGTACTCAGTCTCTTTAACTCGCCCTAGAGTGTTGTTACCTCTTCACGAATGCTCGTGGATTTCTTGTTCAAACTGATATGTTTTTTTTTATTTGCACAAGTGTTGTAGGTGCGAGTTGGCTTCGGACGAGGATGTCGGGCTACTTTTGAGACGGGTTGACCTTTTATTGGAAAACAAGGTGTGAGACTCAAACTTGAAACTATGAATGCAAAATGATGCATGATGCTTTTGCAAAAAATGGACGATTTTTCGAAGGACTTGTCAAAGTAATTGTAGACATCGTAAGGAACATTGCTTTATTTGATAATTGAAAATATTACAAACAATTCCCTTTTTGAGGGCAAAAGCAAAGCAAAGGACAAAGTCCTAACGAAGCTAAGGTCTAGTTAAGATTTTTGAAACGATATTCTTTACAAGGTTCATACCTTTGATGTTTACAAAAACTTATCTAAGTCCTTCTAGGTTTAATGAGAAAAAGGTTTTTATAATGAATGCACGTATGCATGATTATGCAACAAGAACGGAGAAAATATGGTGAGGTTAAGTCCATAATGTTGGAGTCAAGGGTAACAACGCCATTTGGTAAGGACTATGGTTTCATTTGTACCTGTATTTCGGGTTCTACCAAGTTCCTAAAGTCTACAACCACTTCCGAATATTTATCGGGTTACGGGACTACTCTCGGTCCAATAATATTCTTAGGAAACTCTCGTTTGGGTGTAGTATCGTGAATCTCCCCAATTCAAGACTACTCGTGATTAGCCACCGCACTACGTCCTAAAAGGCTAAGATGGGTTAAAGGTAACTAAAGGTCCTCATCTTCGACGGTCATTTGAAAATAACAATGCCAAACACGACTACTCATGTCAACATAGTATTACTTCCAAAAGACCTCCATTGAGCGGGGTTATATCACATGTACCAAAACCCGAAACTTACTCTCGGTATGAGACTTTGATTATACCAGCATCCTATCTTATGTTTCCCTCAAGTCCGGGTGTAGGACTTATCTCACCACTCACGTTAAGAAAGAAGAAAGAAGAAGGAGAACATATATACACGTATTTCCATCTTCTTTTTTTTTTGTTTTTAAGCAAGTTATAGCACAAAAATTTAAATAAAGTCAAGTTAGGCTCAAACCTCTTAGGGGATATCCCCAGTGAAGTCGCCATTTCTGTCGCGTCATTTTTTGGAGGTCAAGCTATTTTATTAGCATAGACTCACTATTTTATTTCACGACTGAACTTTTAATTTTTTCAAAAGTAAG
>Ga0315913_1007172_pt1 | contig 13424 bp, 10 predicted proteins | sample MpolsnodulesMG_FD_207736 | JGI IMG/M metagenome (GOLD analysis project Ga0315913, IMG submission 207736) | Medicago polymorpha root nodule microbial communities from Los Angeles, California, United States - small nodules | ecosystem: Host-associated > Plants > Roots > Nodule | place: USA... | reverse complement strand
TTTTTGCTTTGAATGTTTATTATCTCGCGCTCCCAATTGTCATTAATGTGCTTGTTTTAATCAAAATCTCAATATCAAAGGTTTTAACAGAAACTCGTAATCACAATTCTCACACTTAGTCACTCACTTCTCACAGTTTCTATTCTCAAGCCTCCTCCGTAAAACACAAAATTTTCAATAATCCCTTTTAGAGCCCTAAATTCCAGAACTATGACATCTTCATCATTTAAACCTTTATCTACATCATTAAAAGTCAATAGTGGGAAGTATCTGCAGATCAAACCAATAATTATGAAACTTAGATAACGCAAACTGTAGGTTCTCCCTAAGTTGATTGTAGATTTCGGATCACTCAAGCAAATGGTTGCGATATCAAGAGTGCTTTCGAACATCAGGGTTGGTTGTCTTATTTTGAATGATCATGCGTATACAAATCCATTATACTTCTAGGTAATGGCTGAAGTTGTTGATTTTTATTAAGCTGATTGAGGATTTAGACTAAAGCAGAAAGAGTCTGAAGCTAACAAAGGGAAAAGTTGTCAGGAGCTGGGTCTGAAAGAGTTCACTAGGACAAAGATTAGGTCATCAACCTTGGGGATTGATGTGTCAATTACTTAATCCATCATAGCCAAGTTGATAAGATGTGAAGACAAAGGGATATTCCAGACCAACATAAACGATTAGGTGCCAACTTCCAGCAAATATGTGACAAAATCTTTACTGAAACTGTTGATTTGGAAAAATACAAGTTCATGAATCCATGCACAAGTAGTTCTTTAAGATAGTCTTAGGGTGTTTGCAACCTAGAAACTCCAATACAAATAAGCTGGGATAAATTCCCTTTTTTTAAACATGCAACATATTAAAGTATAATGCCAATTTTATAGGCTAATTTCTAAAATATCTATTCTGATATCTATATTCTTTTAAGGGATAAAATGTGTACATGTTACAATTGAATTGAAGGCATGTGTAAAATAATAAAACAATTTGAAAATTATAAATGTTATGACGTGACGACATTATTGTATTTGTGTGTAACATAATTGGATACTGACAAGGTATAATAATTAAATTCTATCTAAAAATATTTTATATTATTAGTACATACAAAATTAAATCCATCAAATCAAATACATTTCTAATTTACCAAGGTCATCCATAATGATTGGTGTTTCACCTATTTAACACCATATTAAATAGACACCCATATTGTGGAGAATAATATTTGAGTGCCTATAGAGAAGGGTGACTATGGAAACACCCTTTCTCTTTGCTTTTTGTGGATCCAATTTAATAAATCATAATGAAATAAATAAATTTTGTTGAAATGTAATGATATAAAATTATTTGTGGAATTTATTTAATAATTTCTTGGTGCTGGGTTGGAGAAAATTAAGTTTTATTAAACACTGTATAAATGATGTGGACAAATGAAATTCATTTAAACACTTAAGGCTTGTGGATACGGCAAGAAGAATCAACTAACTTCTACCGACTATACCTCAACCGTATTTAATTATGTCGATGGCTTGGCTCTATAGTAATTAGTAACCAATAACGCGGAGACGAAAGTCCATCAAATTTGGCCGACGTTTTTTTCTCAATAAATATAAGGGTGTCAAAAATTGACTTTGTTTCCTTCTACATTCTTTTTTTCCTTAGTTTTTAAGTTTTGAAAAGAAGTTTTGAATTGCATTAATAATTTTATTTTGAATTAATCTTCCGAAAACAAGTTTTGAAGTAAATGTAGTCAAAAAATTTAATTAATATTTTCGGGTTGCTATGATATTTATTGGTACAAAGTTTTCATCGCCGTTTAACAATGACTAATTTCCATCAAAGAACCTGTGGGGCACACAGTGTAGGTTCTTCTCTTTCAACTAGATTTTTTTCATATGCAGAAATCGAAAACCGAATCTATATATGATCACATGCTTAAGAATTCAAGTCCCTTATCACTTGGATCAATCTATTGTTGATAAAATTATTTTTTTTTGGAATTTGAATTAATTTTTTAATTTGTTTTTATGTTTTTTTGAATAAAAATTATGGCCGTGATTAATTTTTTTAGTGTGTCTTTATGTTAATTAACATTCTTTATAATATTCTCTAAACAAACTTTTTTTATAATATAATATAATATAACAATAAAATAATAACTCTTCAAAAAAAAAATGGTTTTTTTTTTTTTGAAAAAATTAATAAAATGGTTATTATTATTGCATTTGCATGCTTTATGATAAATATCGTAAAGTAGTGTAATTTAATGGTTATTATTATTGCATGCTTTATGAGATAAGTATCGTAAAGTAGTGTAATTTACTTGGTCAATATGAATTGTGTCCAATTTGGAAAGCTTTTTAATTTTTTTGACTCAATTATGAAATGGTTTTATCAATTTACTAGTTAATCTAAAATCTCTGGATTATTTTTCACTAACGTAAAGTCTCTTAGTTTTATTTTATTTTTTGAAAAAAGTCTCTTGAATATTACTCTTAATCTTGAGATAATTTTTTAATAATAATATTATATTTAAAATGCGTACGAATCTATTTTAATCAGATATCTTTTATGTGTAAATATAAATACTTATTTTTTAACTCGAGTAAGACTATACAATATATGACAAAACTCCTCTTAACATATATTCAAAACCTCTAATTAAATTAAAAGAGATCTCTCACGATCAGATTCAAGTAATGTTGGATAAATTAGGACCAATTTTTCTAATATCTAATCTTTATTAAAAGACTGACAACTTTAAATAAACGTCTCTTTTCAAATTTCAACCACTTTATTCATGAAAAATATTCAAACTCAAAAATCTAGTTTAAAAAAACTTAAATCACCGTCCTATAAACAAAAAAAATAAGTTGGTAATAAAATTGTATATTGTAGGACAAGTGATCTCTAAAGTAATAAAGAATAAAATTAATAATATAAAGAAAAAAGGTAATTTTGTATCAATAAAAAACCTTTTTCTTTTTGGACAAGAAACATATGACTTACTAGATTTTGTAGAATATTCTTGCCGGTAAAAATAAAACCATCAACGCCCATAATTTTTACTTTCCTTCATCAACTCAACTATATTATTTTTTCTATTTATTTCTCATTCATTATTATTCACGTCTCTAATTGCTTCTTCCATATACAAAATATTTTCGAACGTTTCAGACATAGTAAAGGATTCAATCAAAACGCCGCGTTTCGTTTCTCTCTTATTACTACTTGCACCGGTTTTTAGTTTCTTAGAATAAACGGGTCACGAAGCCCGACCCGTTTCACCGATCTTCTTCTCCGGCGATTCTGCACCGGAGAATAAAACGCGTTGACTCGCGATTCAGCGTGTTGACTCTTTTCTCTTATAGCGAAAAAGAAGAAGCGTGATGGTGAATTCAGAGTTGAAGAAGAAAAATAAGGGTTTTGGAGGGAAATGGGTCTGGGTTGTTATTCCTCTTATTGCTGCCATTGTTGCAATTTCCGTTTCTTCAAGAACTTCTTCAAAAATTTCTCTTTTTGGTGTCATTGGAAAAGCGTGTCAGTGTGCTATGGTATATTCAATTTCTCACTTCACTTTTCTTTCAGATCCATGCATACATGTTGTTCTTGTGTTTTGCATTTTAACTTGAATTGTGAAATTCTGAATCTCAATGCATTGTGTTGTTTATGTAAATTATGTTTTTTTAATCTTGATTTTGATAATTTATTTCAATTCTTGATGATTTATTGTAATGTTAAATTCTTGCTTTAAATTCTGCTTGAATTGTTTTCTGTGCATGCAGTTTGGATTGACTTATTTGAGCTTATCTACTGACATAAGCATTTGTGAGACTGTTTGAGAGAATAAATGAAAACAGATTATGACATGTTCATAAGCCGTTTTCAGCTTATTTTCATAAGTTCTCCAAAATAGCTTATTGTTTATATGAAAACAATGTTATTTTCGTCTTTTATTATAGAGGTGCTTGTATATAAGCGCTTATGCCATAAGCCGATCTAAATGATTTATGAAAGTAATGTGTTTGTCTGCAGTAGAAATGCAGAGATGTGTTTTGCATAAATTGTTTTCTGCGTTTTGCTGTGTTGTCAAATAGGTGCTATAGTGTAGTGGGATTATAACAAACCACTTATGTTCTGCGATTTTGTACACATTGTCAAATAACAGCCATAACACTACTGCGTGGTGGAATTTGAACAAAATACTATTTTTTTGTGATCCGCAATTGGTGTTGTGTGGCTAGAAATTTTGTCTGATCAATTTTTGTTGAATTAATAGTATAGAATTTATTTTTCTGTGACTGTTGCAGGGTACACCGAAGTATAGTGGTATGGTAGAGGATTGTTGTTGTGATTATGAAACTGTGGACAATCTTAATGAGGAAGTGTTGTACCCATCTCTCCAAGAGCTTGTGAAAACCCCATTCTTTCGGTATTTTAAGGTTTGCTTGTTGTCATTTCTTATGTCTACATTTTGTGTTTGCAGATCGATTAAAACATTAGGTTTACAAGAAACATTTTTATTGTATTTTCTATATTGAATTTAGTAGTATTTGATTTCTTTTACCTCTTTAGTGACGGGTAATGATTGGTAGTATCTGATTCATCCAACAACACAATTTAGAATTTGAATTCCGAGAGGCCTTTCTAGTAAAGGAGTTTTAGTAGAATTCTTTGTTCCAGCTTGTTTATTGATTATTTTTTAAGATTTTATTCATCACTGGACTATTCAAATTTGGATTTGGTGAACAATATGAGAAATCAGAAAGAACTCCATATGTTGTAAAAGCATTATAATCGAGTCAATGTGCTGCCATCTGCATTATCAACTGAACCTTGTGCCTTAGCTCAAACTAATCTAACCAGAATTATGGATTTTAAATATTTAACTTTCTACCATTGTTAAGTATGAAAATCAAAATTACAATGAATATTAATTAAATTGATATACAAAGTTTGAACTGTGAATGGTGTTGAGGATTACGCTTGCATGATGTGAGATCTGTTTTTGATGTACAAGGTGTATGAGTTTTCTTTTGGGTGTTCTGCCTATATACGGTGCCCTTTGCTATGTTGTTTCTGTCTTGCCAGTCTCTGTTTGTCTTCTGCAGAGACTTTGTTATTATAAATTTTGCCGTTAAAAAAAAAACATGAATAACTCTCGATGCACTAAATGTAGAAATGTTATTACTAAATTGTTTCTTATTTTCCCCTTCTGTCAACCCTCATGTGCTTCTTATGCGCTAAATATTAGTAGATGAAATCTGTGTAGGCTAAGCTATGGTGTGACTGCCCTTTTTGGCCTGATGATGGCATGTGCCGGTTGCGGGACTGCAGTGTATGTGAATGCCCAGAAAATGAATTCCCAGAGTCATTTAAGAAGCCTAAGCGCCTTCCGTTGAATGATCTTGTTTGTCAAGAAGGAAAACCTGAGGCAGCTGTTGACCGTACTTTGGATAGTAAAGCTTTCACAGGATGGCCAGAAATAGACAATCCATGGACAAATGATGATGAGACAGACGATGGTGCGCTACTCTGTCTGTCTACTAGTTCAAGTGTGAATATTTTTCTGTTTATAGTTGCAGTTATCGTAAGTAACGGAAATATTATATAGTATACCTTTTAAAGAGGTATTAGTAGCACAATGGAACTCACATGCAGTGTAAAATACTTCATCTTTACACTGTTTACATATCCAATTAAATCATTTTATAATGTTTAATTTTTTTTTTTTAGAAAATAATTGTCTTTTTTTTTTTTGAGGGAAGAAAATAATTGTCTTAATGGTTGCATTTACAGATGAGATGACATATGTGAATCTTCAACTGAATCCTGAAAGATATACTGGTTACACCGGTACATCTGCAAGAAGGATATGGGATGCTGTCTACTCTGAGAACTGCCCCAAATGTAAGTCGTCTTCAGAAAGACAGGAAAATGTTGCACTTTTTTTAACAATCTAATATCTGGTTGGTCAATTGTGAAGTGAATATTAGTCTGTTCTTGACATTTATATCTTGATTGAAAGATATTTTGAAACGGATCAATATAATTATCGTAGAAGAGGAACTGAAACTGATGGCACGAGTATTATGTAAGGTGTGTATATTTTATAACTAGAAATGTCTGTCTTTTGTAGATCTTTCGCAAGAATCATGCCAAGAGGAAAAGATTTTGTATAAATTGATATCAGGTCTTCACTCCTCCATATCAGTACATATTGCTGCTGATTACCTACTTGAAGAAGCTAGCAATTTGGTAAATCTTGTTTTCCTCTTCTCTGAAGTAGCTGATTTCTGTTTCTAAATAAACATTTTTGTTGCTTTTGTGGAACCAATACAGTATAGCAGATTTAAGCATGTCGGTAGTCTTCTGTTATGCTTTTTATGTTCAATGTTAAAGTTATAATTTATTCAATTTTGTTTTGGTGTAATGGACCTTGTAAAGTGCTTTTTTCTTATGCACTAAAATAATTTGGCAACACTATAAATTGTTTCTCTAATACAAATCATTTTAACTTAAGAAGATACTGACTTCTTTCCTTCCTTTTTATTATTGCAGTGGGGCCAAAATCTTACTTTGATGTATGACCGAGTCCTTCAATACCCCGATCGTGTCAGAAATTTGTATTTCACTTTTCTCTTTGTCCTGCGAGCAGTAACCAAAGTGAGTATAATTTGCCTTGATTTTAATTGATTGATCTTGATATTATTTTTCTTCTAGAATTTACAGTTAAATGTATTATTGATGCAATATACATATCACTGTAGGCTGCAGATTATCTTGAGCATGCTGAGTACAACACGAGTAACCCTAATGAGGACCTTAAAACAGAATCCTTGATAAAACAGCTACTTTACAACCCCAAGCTTCAAGCTGCATGTCCAGTTCCATTTGATGAAGCCAAGTTGTGGAGAGGACAAAGTGGACCTGAGCTAAAACAAAAAATTCAACATCAATTCAGAAACATTAGGTATTAACTAAAACTAATGGGTGACACTGCTCTCATATTTTAACTAAATAATATCCTTTGTTGACTTGCACAGTGGACGTGTTTTATATGCTAATGAATGTGTAGGAAAGACCATAGATTAACAGATTTGTTCTATGGTTTGTAAAACGTTTTTTATATATATATATATATATGGGTTTTGCCTAAAGTAATTTTTGTCCTGTGGTATGTATTCTGCCTTATATTATCTGTGTTTTAGAATTTTATTTTCTCATTTTCTGAAAGTTGGTTTATCTGGAATTTTTAATTGCTTATTTAAACATATATTTATCTTTATTCTACAAAAAAACGCTCCTTGTATCTGCTATGTTATATTGCTGATTCAATTTACATTGTTTGACTCATGGCAATGGAATTATTTCTGTGGTATGCAGTGCGTTGATGGATTGTGTAGGATGTGAGAAGTGTCGATTATGGGGAAAGCTCCAGGTTCTTGGTCTTGGAACAGCATTAAAGATTCTCTTCTCTGATGATGGTCCAGAAAACATGGTTCAAACAGTAAGTACATCTGTTAGAGTGTTGTTTTTGCTTCCTTTATGCATATGCTACGTTAAATCAAATTGCTGCTGCATTGACCTTTAAATTTATTCTTCTGCCATTTAAATCCTGAAGTCAAACATACATATTTCTTAATTCCATTCACCTTTCCTTCTTCCAGACATATGAAATTGTAATCTAGTGGATTTTTATCTCTTATATCATTGTGAGGTTTGTAGTTCTTTCTGTGGCTAGTATCTGCATCATATGTTGCTAAAATTTCCTGTTGTTTGCATTAATACAATATATATAGTTGTTTTGTTTTTTCTTTCCATGTTTAAACCTTCAACACCCAATAGTTTTACAAAATCGTATGATGGTACGAACCTAAATCGAAGAGAACTAGAGGTTGAATTATTGATTACCAAAGTAGTTGTATTACAGAACGAAACCTCCTGTAAGGCTGTAACCCTGAGCAAAAGCTCCACAGAGAAGATACATTTCTCTTTCTGCTAAAATTATAAGGTTTCCAACTAAAAAGATACTAAATTCTCTCCTTTCCATTTTCTCTCCACTAACTGCCACATAAGCTATACTCTTCCAAACTCCCATGCTCAGCTCTTAAATGGGGCTTAGGCCCAACCCACTGTCCTTAGTTCCTCACAAAATAAGGATATGATAGTAGTAATTCGAACAAAAATGCATATTTATGTAGGTAAGAGAAATTTACTATACATTCTGTTTTCAAATGTTTTTATCTCTGCTTGCTACGAACAACTGAACTGAATTGACGTTGCATTTGATGGTCTTTCAGCTACAACTACAAAGGAATGAAGTAATCGCATTGATGAATCTTCTCAATAGACTGTCAGAATCTGTCAAATTCGTTCATGAAATGGGACCTACCGCCGAAAGAATCACGGAAGGACATCTTTTTGGCCATACAAAGCTTATTAGCTCCTTGAGAAAAATATGGTCCCGTATACTTCAAACTTAGAGGTGACAATAACATTCTCTCTTCTGAGTATTTGTAGGGTATTGTTGATTTACTTGTTTGATGTAGATAACTGAGCATTTCATGTTATTTCTGCAGGAAACAGTTGGTGTGACACTTAGGTTTTCTCTTACTCACATTACTACAAAGATTAGGCTTAGAAACCATGATCATGGTTTGAAATTTTCCGAGGATGTGAAAGTAATGTATGTAACATGTTCACAAAAATAAATAATAAATAATATTTGAATACAAAGATGAAAGTAATAGAAAATGTGTTATTTGGGAGTAGAATCCCACTAATTTTGTGGAACATTCTGTTACAAGATTTTGTTATGTACAAAGTACTTTTCACCAAAAGAAAACGGGAAGAATCACATTGAGCAACAATGCGCACAGATATGTAGTTCAATCAAGGGAAGTATACTTAAACAGGCTGATCTGTATTGTATCTGTAATGTTATTTATCTGTGTTATATATGTTTTAGGTCCCTACAAATATGTGAGCTTTCAACATTAGTTCCTACTTTAACTTTATTATATTTTAGTCCCCAACATTTTTGCTCTTTGCATGTTTGGTCATTTGCCGTCAATTTTGCGCTGACTGGACTAACAAAGGAAGTCATGTAAGCACCACATATGAAGCCTCCTCCCACTCTTCCTTTGTTTTTCAATTTATTTTCCCAATTTCATCAATCAAAACTCAAACCCCAAAATTGAAATATGTCTCTAAGCTGAACATGGATCTATTATTAGAGAGTGTAGAATTTCATTCTCATCTTTTATTACAAACTCGTAGGTTGAGTTTATTAGGAGACAAACAAATGAGGTTGCTTATAGTTTTGCTAGGGCGGCCACGTTTTTTCATGCTTGTATCCAAACTATTATTGCTAATGAAATGGAATAATTTCTTGTTGTAAAAAAAAACTATTATGAGTAATCTAGTTTTTTTTTTTTGGTAAAGTGGTCTAGTGACTAGAATTTCACCTTAAAGGTGAATAAGTGTATAATATGGGGTCTGAACTTGGCTTTTGCATGTATAATGTAATGTCCTTACCAGTTGAGTTATGCTTACAAGGACAATCTAGTATTGCCTTTAAATACTTACTAGAAGAAAATTATGCAGTTAAAAATGTAATTTGAAATTTTTCATATGTTAAATTGTGCATTTTAAATAAGTAGCAATATGTAATTTGTGAGTCTATATGACAATACCAAGAGTGCGCTAAAGGGGGTGAATAGCGCTTTTCAATTTTAAAAAAGTTTGCAAAAGCGTATGTTAAAATACGATTATGACTATCAGATTGTGCTTGATTATGATGATATGAATATAACAATGTAAAGAAATAAAGATTCAAATATGAATGAGAAGTTCATTGTCGAATCTTATTATACAATTCAACAATCAATAATCACAATCAAATCACAAAACTAAACTATCTTAAACCAAACCTATTAACAATAAATCACTAATAAAAAATGAACACAGGGTATATGAAGTAATTGTTTGAAGTTAATTTTCAACTTTGATTGTGAGAAAATTGAATCGGTGAAATCTCAAATAATAATCACTTCGCACAATGAATTCATATACACAAGTGTATAGAAAACACCTCTATCACGGTCTTCCACTATGATGAAAAATGTTTACAAGTGTATGATTACAAAGATTGTTTCGATTCCCTTATCTTTTGTGCAAGCAATCACACAAGATCCAATCTTCAAGACCTCTTGAAATTGGACACCTACAAGGTCTTCGAATCTGCAAGGTTCCACGCAATCCTTTGAACTTATACTCCTAAAAATCGTTTTTGCTATGTTCGAAGCTTTGATCCCTCTTGAACCTTGAGTAGTTAAGAAACAACCCTCAAGATCCTGTGGAGGTGAAAAGTGCCTTCTTTTCTTCAGGTCTTTGATCCACCACCAAGACCCTTGAGAGAAACAAATCTTACAAGTCCTATAACACCCTAACAATTTAGACCTCACACTCTACTAAGATCTTAGAAAAAGTGTTTAATATGAAGATGTGTGTGTGTGTGTGTCTATATATATATATATATATATATAGAGAGAGAGAGAGAGAGAGAGAGAGAGAGGGAGGGAGGGAGGGAGGGTTTGGAGATTTTAGAGCCTATTTGCAAATTGTTTCAATGAATAAAAAAAAAAGTGTGGGTATGAGTATATATGTGTGTGAGTGCTGATTTTAGTCACAAAACAAAGTCCATGATATGAATCATAAAAACCATTATACAATTCAATAGGGTAAAATGAGAGAATCTGAAGATCATGAAGATTGATATGAATCACAAGATACAAATCAGACAATTTTCATATGAAGTTTGAATCGATTCAAACTTCCAAAGGCAAGAGTTTGAATCGTATCATGAAACCCAAATGAAGATTGATACAAATCAAAGAACGCTGATACATATCAACTAGGCCATAACCTTGGATAAAAGGCACAATTAAATCGCATCAAAGATTTAAGGAAAAACTTTGAATCGTATCAAAATGATGTGAGTCAAAATGTGTTTGAATCATATCAGATATCATTAAAGGACTAAGAACATGACACTAATGTAGAGAATCTGGGATCATAGATTAACTAGGGTGCTTTTACAATTGAGATATTTAAACATAAAACGTAAAGCATAAACAAAATCTAAATAAAAGCATCATCAAAACCTACCCTAATAGCCAATCCACATATTTCATTCCTATTTTTTATGCTCCTTGGTTACATAATGGGTTTGTATTATCGAGAGCAGGTCATCCCATTTTTGTGCGACAATATGCTCGATCGGATAGCCTCACAGACCAGAATAGTCATGGCTATAATTTTGAGATGGTGGAACAAATGTTTGATCCAGAGGTAAGAAACCTCATACTTAAAACCCCTTTAATTCAATCGGTACATGAGGATAAATTAATTTGGAAGGTGGAAAAAGATGGGCAATATTTAGCGCGATGTGCGTATAGACTTCGTGTTAATATTATTGTAGATAACTCCCATCTTCATAAGCCGGAGTGGATAGAACGATATTTGGAAGCTTGAACTCCTCTCAAAAGTGAAGAACTTTGTTTGGAAAGTATGTCGTAACTGTCTTCCAACGTGGGCGAGGATCACAAATAAAGGTATAAATTGTTTGACTACTTGTGTTGTTTGCAATCACAGCTATGAGGACGAAATTCACATTTTATTTGAATGGCCAACAATTGTTCAAGTGTGGCGTGAAGGTGAGATAAACACAAGAAGGGGGATTGAATTGTGTTAGCTTTTTCTTCTTTTTGAATTAAGTCCAGAGTCCAGAGTTTGATAGAGTTCAGAGTCTGGGACAATGTTCAGAGTCTAATACAGCGGCTATAAAAGATAAGAGAGAGAAAAAAGAAAGACACAAAACAATTATCCTGGTTTCTTCCACAATCTGGAAGTAGTCCAGTCCTCCTTGCACTTCCAAGGAGATTTTCACTATAATTCAAACTGATTACAAATGCTCAAGCACACAAGCAAGAGACTTCAAATACTCAAACACAAAAACAAGAGACTTCTAAACAAACAAATTTACAAAGAATAAGTTTGGGTTGAACACCTTATATACAATTAGTGGTGTTCACAATACAAAACAGTTCAGACTCTAAGACTTAAGAATTTCTAAGATATGAAAGTTTATAAGAAATTCTAAGTGTTTGATGCACAACAATTTCAGCAGAGTTTTGGCACAGTTTAAATGTTTTAGAGTCTCTACTAATCTTCAAGTCTTCATTACTTTATATAGAGGTATGAAAGAGACGTTGTAGAGGTGCCAACACATCACAAAGTCATTGTAGAAGCTTGACCAATCATTCCTTGATAGGGAATTAACCAGTACAGACATAGTTGTAGCTTTGTACTATGCACAGGAAATGTTGGAGTAGTGGAGGTAATGGTTTTACAATTGTACTTTTTGTCCTTCATTGTCCTTCCTCTGTAGATAAGCATCCAATGCCTTCTAATTCTTCAGAAATATTCGTTGCGCCTGTCTTCTATTCCTTTTGCACATTAGTGTCTTCAAATATCCATTTTAACTAACTTCTGGTTCTTTACATCATCATCTGATGATCTTTAGACTCTGGGTGATCTTCAGACTTTGACAGTCAGCTTCTGGATGATCTTCAGACTCTGACTTGCAACTAAGCTTCCCTTGTAAATTCCTTTGCTCTTAATTTGTTCTTCCAGAACCAATACTATGCTTTAAGACTTATAAATTTTAGTCTATGGTCCTGCACACTTGAATAAATATTAGCATATCCAATTGAACTTTTAATACCTTGTTATCATTAAAACTTTAAAAGACATTGTTAAACTCATTTTGTTCCAACAAAATGGTGGTCTGTTGCAAGATGTAACTGCAACTTTACATCAAGATTGTAACACTGCAACATCAATTTTTCTCTCATTGCAGAGTTTTACTAAAACCAAGCTTACAAAATTTGCCACAATCCTATGGAGAATTTGGAAGCACTGGAATTTGTAGATTTGACAACAGATTACAGAGACTAGCTCTCAGATTTTAGAGTGTGCCGGCCATCTTCTGGAATAATGGATGCTGGTGAACATCAAGAAAGATTTTCGATTAAAAATCATTATGTGAGGTGTTCAACGATCAACACGTCTAAGAGGTGTCAATAGTTGTGCATGTGGCAATCACCACCGGTAGGAAGATTTCAGTATAATATGGATGCTTCCTTCTCCGCTTCTTTCTGTTAGAACGAACGTTGTAGCTTACCCTTTTATACTCCACAAAGATTGGAGAGTCGTTATGATTGACTCGAATCATGATTTACAACTTGCAATTGTGGACTTTGAGCTAGATGCAAAGGAAGTTGTAGATCAGATCAACAGCAGCAACAAAGATGTTACCAAACTTGGTGTAATGTTATATGATTGTAAGCATCGTT
>Ga0315913_1007170_pt1 | contig 13425 bp, 7 predicted proteins | sample MpolsnodulesMG_FD_207736 | JGI IMG/M metagenome (GOLD analysis project Ga0315913, IMG submission 207736) | Medicago polymorpha root nodule microbial communities from Los Angeles, California, United States - small nodules | ecosystem: Host-associated > Plants > Roots > Nodule | place: USA... | reverse complement strand
TAACTCACCCCTCTTTAATAGATGAAGGAGAATAAACTAGGTTTTAGTGACGGCTTCGCTAGAGAGAAATGGAAGAGAGAGATGGATGGAAGCATTTAAATAAAGATACATGTGCATATATTTTTAATACTAACGAATTAATTCCACAGCTGAAATTTTGGTCGATCCTACTATATGACTAATAATATTAATTCCTATATCTTCAAGTTTAATTAATTAAAATAACCTGTACACACTCACATACTTAAAAATAAAATAATTAAACTGAAGCATCTAATAAAATAACATAAAGATAGATAACCAAATAACTAAAAGGAAAAGAGAAAATTGAAGATTAAAATAAAATATATCACAAAAACTATATTAAAACATATATATAAAATATTGGGACGTTACAATTAGTCTCAGCAGTTGGGCGACCAAAACATACCCGATTTACAATAAAAAATAATGAGTCGGAATTCCAAAACCCACTCCCCACCTTTGAATTTTTTATTCAAAATTTTACTACTAGCAAGGTCATACTCTATTGCCTTTATTCTAGGGTTCAGTGTGTAGTTGGAAAATAGTGTTGTTATGTAGTGGGTGAAATCTAGGCAGTTTGATCAAAATCAGACGGTCTATATTTCAACATTTGAAATTTATATTACTCCCTCTGTCTCTAAATTATAGTCGTTTAAGGTTTGTATACAATTATTAAGAAAATGATTAAATATGTTGATTTCAATAGTAAAATTAGTAGCATTTATTAAAATACTCTTATTAATTGTAGTTAGTGGAGTAGTTAAGTTGGATGAAATTCAATAAATAAAGCTATAATGGTGGAAAAAATAATAGATGCTGCATTGGTATCGTAAAGTGACAATTATTTTGAGAAAAAGAAAAAAAATGCTAAAGAGACAATAATTGTGAGACGGAGGGAGTAAACAAAATATTAAAACTGTCTTGAGAACGGAATGATACACTCTTGGTCAAATGGTTCTTAGGTGGTGATTGATCTAGAGGTGTTCAAAACCGAACCAATCCAAAAGAAAAATCGAACCAATCCAAACCGAAACCGCAAAAAACTGCATTTGGTTCGGATGTATTTGGATCATTTTTTTACTCAACCGCATGGTTTGGTTTGGTTTGCGGTTTTGATTTTACCAACCAAATCAAACCAAATCGCAATATAAGAAAAATACTAATTAAATATATATCATCTAGACCAATACTCATAAAAATTCAATAGAAACGTTAATAAAATGACATTTTTTTCTTCTCTTTGTTAAGTTTCTTCTTTTCTTTTTCTATCAAAAATGTATTTATGTGCTACTTGAACTCTTGGAGAATGATTAAAATTTTAGTCTTTTGTATTTCTTACAAAATAGGATTACTTTTTATCCACGTTTTAATTTGGTCTACGTAGTTGGGAACATTGTTAGATGGAAATAAAAATTGTAATGTTGGATGAAATTTTAAACATTGTTGAAAATATGTTGTATTTTAGCTTTTTAATTTGATTTTAACATTGAAAACAAAAAATTATTGTCTAAACAAACCGCACCAACCGATCCAATCCAAACCACAATTGTTTGGTTTGGTTTGGTTCGGTTCAGATCTTATTTTAAAAGTCAACCGAACCAAACCAAACCGCATACTTATTTATCTTGTGGTTCGGATGATTTTTAGGCTTAAAACCGAACCAAACTGCACCGTAAACACCACTAAATTGATCGATGTCATACACGGTCAAAATAATTTAAAATTTAGAAAATGTTGTACAACGTAATTAACCTTGGTTGTCTCACAAGGATCTTCAATTAATCAGTAACGAAATTAATAACAGAATTTTAGAAAACATATTGCAATTAGCAAGAAGTTCAATGGATTAAAAGCAACCAATCGACTGGTTTTGGGCCTGGGCGTACTTCGTTTGAATCTATTAAAAGTTCTAAATTTTTATTATTGATTATAAAACTGGCAATCAAACGTCAATTGGTTTTATATGAATTCCACTGAATTAAACATCACATGGTTCTATCTATCAATCATGGGTCCTTGTGAGCTTAACTGAGTTGATATAGACAATGCATAAAATATGGAAGGTTTGGAGTTCGAACCTCAGCCTCCACCAAAAAAATCATGGAAGTGAACAAGCGTCATAAAACACAATTAATATCATAACAGAAATTGACCAATTTTTTTATTTTTAAAACTCGGTATCCGATCTAAGAACCGACTAATACGAGATGACCAATCTCACAGCCCACATGCGGGGGCCGGGTTCTAAGCAGAGCAAAACTCTGTATGTACTTGCTCACTCCAAGATCCCAAGCCAACCACTGGGTCAACACCAAATTGATTAGAATTTGACCAATCCTATAACAAAGTGTCATGGAATCTATCAATTTCTATGCAGATCAAATTAAACAAGTGGTAAATTAATTGGAAAAATGTCAATCAAATGGCAGAATCGAAGTCTGAGTAATCTTAACTAACATAGGAAAAATAATCTTTGAATCTTAATATATAATAAATTATCTATTTGGTTTAATCAGTAGGAACAAGTTTAAATTCAATAGTCATAAAATCATCAGTACTTAATGCTAACTTCTTCGTTAAATGTCTTAGGCATCAATACTTTGGGACGAAAGATTGATATCTCATTGTATTAAGGAATTAATTATGTTTCATTAGTGATCGATGATATTATTTATGTGAAACATGGAACATGTATGCTTAATTGTTAGCTGGAAATTGTGTTGATTCTTGTTTATGCGAGATAAGACATCGATAAATCAACTACTTTTTGATTCAAAAATTGAATGAACAAACCTAAAAACTCAACTGTGAAGCAAGAGGAAGAAACCAGACAAGCAGAAGGAGTAGTAAGCAGAAACTTCTGTTTATATTTCTTCAATCTCAACACCAAAAAAATGCCTGCAAAACATAACCAAATCAAAGTGCCAACATTGCAACTATAACCAAGGAACTCCTCACCAAAAAACAGATAAACTCAGAACAAATGCACTAATATATCTGCCAAAGTATGCCGGATCAAAGCACTATATATAGAACGACCACACTGAAATTACGCTAGACAGCAGCCGTGCTCCAAATCCAATCGAGAAGGACTCCAAAAAATATGAGACAAACCAAACACTCAAATAGCTGCAGCCAACACTAAAAAACTGAAAACACTCATTCTCCCAGACTACCGAAAGTATTCGCCCTCAGGCACATAAGCAAGCCAAAATATGAGTCAAATCAAACCCTTTAAGCTTATATTTGAGGCACATAAGATTTTTGAATCCTCCCTTACCTTCTCCCAATTAAATCCTTCATGCTTAGAAATCATGACATTTCTTGCTTTCCAAATCGCCGAAATATTAGAAAACCAGATTAATACCACAGCTCCTTGGCAAAAGGTATAGTCCACACAGCAACTGCTATGCTATCCCACCTTAAAATTTCTTCACAAAAAGTATAGAACACAGTCCACACAACGGATTTTTTTGGCTCTTTTGCAACAATTTAACAATGCTGGATCTACTACTCTCACAAGAAAAACATCAAGCAAACATATACTCCTTTTATAAGGTACTGTTTATAATGATCTCAACAATTTTGTTTGTCAACAAAAAAACATGCAAGAGTTAAAAGCATGCGACTAGTTCTTATCACTCTTCTAAGTGACAACACTCATTGTTAACATGGATGGAGAATGATGCTAACCTTGTAAGTTTTTAGCCTTAATCCTAGTAACAATAATATCAAAAGCTTTGATATTTAATACTTGATATGAAAATAGAGCCCCGACTTAATATAATCGCAAGTCTCAAGATACATATAAAACTATAGATCAAAGTATCTACTTGGAATAGCTTACAGTTTATAGAAGCCAAACATGACCTATATATTTTCTCTATGTAGTTCATGTTCTTCTTTGGTATTTTTTTCATTCTTAATATCATCCTTGAACATTTTCTTGTCTTCGAGGAATTTAATAAGGTCTTGTAGACATTCTGTAGCATCAACATTCTTTGTTAGCTCTTCTGCAATTTCAGCCGGAGTAACTTGAACTTCTCCTAAAAGCTGTTCAATCTTTTCAAAGAGTTCATGTTGAGTAATGCAAAGGTAGTTAATAACCAATTTCTTAAAAGCAGAAAAGTTGCAATATGACAAGTGAATTTGCTTGTCCATTCTACCAGGCCTTAACAGAGCAGGATCAAGTCTTTCTTTGTGATTTGTTGTGAAAACAATTATGTGTTCCTCTCCACAGCATGACCAAAGACCATCTACTGCATTCAATAGTCCTGAAAGTGTCACCTATTGAAATTTTGAAACAAACATTTTAGTTTTCCAATAAAACATTTGACATAAACAAAAGAATATGACGTCGTTCGATTCAAGTAGTCCTTCATCTTACTAACAACCTTACAGTAATTTTTTTATACATGAAACTTCACAAGAGTTGCATTCTAGAGACTCGTTATGACTTATGAATTATGATTATAGAGTACTTGCATTATTACACACGTATGTAAGTATTCTGAACCTATGCTCTCACAGGATGTGTTAGATACAGTTAGTGTTGATTAAGTTAGTTACTAGTTAGTTAAAATTAGTTACTAATCGGTTATATTAGTTATATGAGAATGACTATATAAAGTACATTCTACACACGTTGTAATCAATTAATTTCATTTTATTAATTCCAAATTTCTTATTTCTCTCATTTTATCATTCTACCACCTCGTGGAGTATAAGTTACATCACATCTTACAAATATGACTAATCTTTGTCGGCTAAATATTATGCCCTCGTTTAGAATGAGTTGCATTCTTAGCAATTGGACCAAAACTTATTCACTAAATTATGACTACCATAAATTATCTAAACTATGTTCGTGTCATATACGTCAAAAGATTTTATAGTTTGATGCATCTCTTTGGCATTTTCGTACAAATGAAACATACGAAATATGAATGATAGGATATATTTTGAAGAGAAATACATACCTTATTGTATCGATTGTCAACCACGTCTTCATCTTCTTCTCGGTTCTGCAAATTTATAGTGCAATCGATATCCTCTATCACAAGTATAGAATGGTTGGACATACCAAGAATAAGTTGCTTCAAGCTCTTATTATCCCCTACATCAGTGAGATCCAAGTCATAGATATCATAGTTGAGATAGTTAGCCATGGCTGCAATCAGGCTGGACTTTCCAGTACCAGGAGGACCATACAACAAGTAACCGCGTTGCCAAGCTTTCCCTGTTCTTCTATAAAACTCTTTGGCCTTTACAAAATTGTCCAAATCATTCATAATTTCCCTTTGAAGCTCTTCATCAATTGCAAGAGTGTTGAAACTCATTGGATGGTTGAACTTAACAGGTTCATGGCTCCAGCAACCATATTCATTTGAGTGAATCTTGATAGCCATGTTATCTTGTTTAATTTGTTTAGCTATCTCCATCACATAAGGTAAATATGAATCGAAGATCGTGTTCTTGTGTTTTTTGTGAAAAGTTAGTTCATAGAATCTAGTTTCTGACATGGATGAGGCGTTCATATCATTATGTCGAATTCGTGATCCATCTTCTTGTATGCATATTAATTTCCACTTTACTCTAATGCCTTCAAAATCATCACTCACTTCTTCACCTCTATCAATATTGAATGAAAGTTTCTTGTGATCATGAGATTTGCTTACTTTAACTCTTTCTGTTGAGACTGTTGCTTTAGTCCCTAGATAGGTTTCTGCAGCCTCAAAAACTTGGTTTTTTGCCATCCCTTGAAATTCATCAATGACTATGGTAAACTGCGCTGAGAATTGGCGAAAAACATGGTGAAGTCCCGATTGTACAAAGTTTAGGATTTCATGAGGAATGACTTCATTTGTGATGTTTCGCACTAGCACAATAGAGGCCATTGCTGATAAAAGTGTCTTGCTATCAAACATTGTTGCGATCTTACTGCAGTAAATTCGTATCCTGCAAAAGATCAGAACAATGATAAAAGATAGTTTCTTTTTGGAGGGATTAAAGATAGTTTTTTGTTTGGATCTTGAATGATATGGTTCAAGATATGTTTCTTTCCATAGTTGTATAAAGTTATATATAGTTGAAACCATACCATGAATAACGTGCATAGCAAGTTTTTTTTTTTCTGTTTTGGACGGAACTTGCACAGCAAGCTCATTGACTTTACTAGGAACAAAATAGTCTTTCTTTTAGCGAACAAAAATAATTAATAGATCAATTATTTAGTTTGGCCTGACAAATACAAATAATAGAAATTGATACTTGACTTGATAAATATAAGACCCTCATGACAACTCAAAGTTATGTATTTTAGAATAAACCACCATTTTTATTTTTTTTGTCTTCAAATTGTAAGTGTTTGAGTATTAAGACTTCAAACATACGAAATATGAAATTTCTAGTGGCTTTGTTAGAGGTGTTGATGTATCACGGTAATTGACTTTGTGGCTTTTTTTGAAAAATCTTTAGACTCTAATACCAGTTGGTACTAAGTACCTATGAGAAGTTTACTTATGAAAATTTAAGTTTTAAATAATTAGATTAGATTATTAGATTGTTGTTTAATTTGTTGTTGTTTTTTTTTAATTTTTTTGTGGTGGTCGGGTTTTGAACCCCAACCCTTGCATATATAATTAAATTAATTTAAATAATTAGATTACATTCAATTAATGATATATGTGGTTCATATTATAGACCACATACATCATTAATTGAATGAACCTAAAAAGTTAAATTTGCTTATAACTAATAGCGGAGGGAGTACTTGGTTTCTAACACACAAATACTTGGTTTCTTTGTAGAAATTGTAAGCATTGATTTAGCTCTCAGCTGGACCTACTCTCATCCTAAAACTAATACTATTAAACTCAAAATATAGTTCAAAGTTTGAATAGTGCTCAACATTTTATTGACTTTTTTGTGACTTGGAGGATACTTTTGGTCCTCTAAACGTTGGAATCGGGTTATGAAATCTTCATAGCATTTGACAAGTTGATGTTATATTTTCAATGGCAATAGTTAATAGAAATCATGAATGTTATATTTTGGTCCAGTAAATGGATTCTTGAAGGTTGAATATAGCTAATAGAATGCAAACATAAAAATCATGTATAACAAATTACAAACCAATGGTGTTATTGTTACACAAACAGATACAACAACAATAGCATACAAATGAAGCACATGATTCAAATCTGTTGTAACTCAACATTAACAATATCTTGGAAGTTGAAAAAAGTTCACCATCCATTAATAGGCTTCACTACATTGGAGAAAATATTCTTCTCAGAAAAATTAACACATCAATGTTATAGTTATCACGACAGAGTGACAACTTAGCGACCCAATTCATCTTCATCTTGACCGCTCTTAGTTGCACTTTCCATTTTCTGGTCCTCTGAAATGGAAAATTAGATGTTTAACTTGTTAGACCAAAGAACGTATATAAATAACTCAAACCATAGGAACAAAAGTTTGAGATATCGTGTCAAATAAGAAGCTAAGATCGAGTATTGGTGCACGAGCTTCACTCTATTTTTACACCATGGTTATCAAATTAGCATCAAACCGTGAATCAAAAGACTTCTGTTCTAAATTGTGAATCAAATCTTATTACGAATTGTAAGAACTAAGAAACAAAATCAATAAAAATATGGCCTTTTTAAGTAGTAACAAGTGATATTAAGCTGATATAACATATATGAAACTCAAAATAATTCTAGATTCAAGTCATAAATCAAGTGACTGAAGAAAAATGGTTGGCTATACAAAATTGACCAAAAAAAAAGTGGTTGGCTACACTAAGATTCTGATGACCGTGATTAGCACCAACAAGAAGCAAGTTAATGCTGGGAAAGAAATGAGGGAAACTGATGTGTGCATGTGCATGTATGGAAACCGTTTAGGTATCTTACCACCATCTTCTGGGATATCAGAAGTCCATAAAGTAAGGTTGTCTCTCAACAGCTGCATGATCAAGGTACTGTCCTTGTAAGAATCTTCATTTAGGGTATCCAGTTCTGAGACACCATCATCAAAGGCTTGCTTTGCCAGGTGGCAGGCCCTGAAAACAAGTTACGTAAAATTACAATTTGGCACCCGCCTTGGTTCTCATTAACACAAACATTTTCGCCCGTACCTTTCAGGTGAATTCATTATCTCATAATAAAACACTGAGAAATTTAGAGCCAGACCCAATCGGATAGGATGTGTTGGTTGTAATTCATTCTCAGCAGTGGCAGAAGCTGTCTGCAAATAATCACAACACAGCAGTTGAAATCTTCCTCCAGATCAAGAAATTTTTTTAAGTTTTCTTCACTAATACTAAGTTGTAATATATTAAAGAATAAGGAAAGACACGGTAAATGACTAGCATAACTTTTAAAACCGATGCCAACCAAGGTTGACCAGATCCAAATCTTACTTAGGGGTAGTATGATCGTAAAACATACGATCGTAACAAGAATCATAAGATCCTACCAAAATGAGAAATTCTATAAAGTCACTAAATATATACACTAAACAAGAATAATACTATAAATGACAACATTAAAGCAAACTTAAAACTGAAATTTGATAATCATAAATTCCATGACTCACAATTAGTACTGACCCAGTGACCCCTGACCCATGACCACCTACCGCAGCCCCACTAGATGCCATGAGAATGCACAAGTAGAGATGAACTTGGGAAAGAAAAAACATGGAAGTGAGGAGCTTGTTGGCAGAGATGACTGCAATGCAGCAGCAGAGGTGTCTGTTGAAAACCAGTTGATGTGTGTGTGTGTGAGAGAGAGAGAGAGAGAGAGAACCCATATAGATTAAGAAAATTAGTGTCTTGTGTGAGAATGAGTAATTTTTAAGGTAAAAAATTGGTTTAAGGAATCAAGTAGCAAATTTAACCAAAAAAAATGGAACTTTTAGGATCGCGTGAGATCTACCGATCTCAGCAATCTTACAAGCAATCCCACCAGTATACGATTTTACATTCGAGTTAGATCGCCAAGTGGCTCTAAGGTCATAAAATCGCCCGATCCTACGATCTGACTCACAGCCTTAACAACAAAAACTACAATGATGATAAAATGGTCACTAGCACAAAAGGATAATAAAATAGGCAGAGAAGTCGGTACCAAATTGGGAGGGATTTGTTACATATGCCCTATAAATTATCTCTCTACCGCCACCCACATATCCTCCCTAATAGATGCATTTTTCCTATCCTGCCTCTGTTTCAGAACTTCAGCAGTAATAACACTGAGTTCAATTTTCTTGGAGCACAAATACCTCGTGGCATGGTGCTTAATCTACTCTTCCTACATCAAGATAAGATGTCATCCGACACACTATCTTTTCGTATTATGGAAAGTAAATAAATGATTCATTTAAGATGAACAAAAAGCTATCTTCCTTAAAATGAACAAAATCCTTAATTTTATACAACAAATAATCAAAATGAAACATGAGCGGCCAAGCCAAACCCAAAGTTGTCAAATTCTATAACGCCACAGCATTGTAGTGCCACAATAGCCGCTATTTGACAACACTTTTTCCTAAATAGTGTATCTTTTAGCAATAGCGATTTATTCAATGTCAGCTGTGTTCTAGTGCTATAGCACTGCTGTAGCCGCGGTTTGACGTTATTGGCCAAATCGTCTACAAAAGGTTAAGTCCTCCACAATAGAACACAGAAAATCATGATGGATTTTAATGCATAACTAAGTTACTGGATAATAATATTGTAAATTCATGGAAACGCAAGATTTTCAGAATCTAATGAAGGACGTTCCTGAGAGGGCACCAATGACTGTGCACAGTGTCGGAAACATAGATTATTGTAGATAATTAAATCAATAACTATGCACAACGTTGAAACTTAATCCATTACAAACCAGATCTAAAAAAAAGGAATTATGGTATTGGTAAAACTTCATTTGCAACAATTTGGTAAAAGGCAACATGCGACTTGTAAGATACGGATAGATTAGCACCGACATAAATCCAAATGAAGTTCTCCAACAAGGCAAGAACCATAAATATAAAAGGTTTATACTAACCACTAATGTATAAAAATAAAAAAATAAATAAAAAAAAGGAGTGCTAGACAGTTTATTAACATAACACCAAATCCTAAAAAAATATTCCCACATAAGATGTTAAGATAAACTTCTTAGACCCAATAAGCCATGGCATAAAAGTTATTCGTACATAGCAGGATCTTAATGGACATAATAAGGATGAAAACATTCCCATCTAATCTTATGATACAAAATTATTGAAGCATGATTATTTTCCTGATATATTACAAACCAATGAAGAGATTCAGTCATTAAATATATCATCTATATTTTCAGCTAACATGAAAAACCATAAAGTTCATCTATCCTTGTCAGCAGTGGTTAGGCATAAAAAAGTATAATGGTCTATTTGGATCGACTTATTTAAATTTATCTACTGGCATAAGCCCTTCTTGTGAGACTGCTTTGGAAAGCTTATGAAAATAGTGTATAATTTATAGAAAATAGTTTGAAAATAGTTTATACAAAAGCACTTAATTAACTTGGTTATTCAAACATGACCTAAAGCAAACTCATGTTATGAAGACAATCACCTTGTTACTTCAAGTAAATTGTAAATACCTGATATGCTTTCAGTGACAGATCCGCCACCTCTTTCTTTTCATCACCAGCTTTGAATTCCGCCAAATACCGATAATAATCACCTTTCCTGCATCCAAACAAATACTCAAAATTACTTTCAAAATCCAAAATCTAACACAAAAACAAAAGCACTTAATTAAATAACCTCACAAACAACAAGATCCAATTAAAAAATAAACATACATCTTATAATAAAACACTGTGGATTCAGCAATATTAGTGGATGGAATAAGATGCTCATCAATAATAATCATAATGTCATTGCAAATGTCGGAAAGCTCCACCTCCACCTTCTGCCTATACTCCTTAATACGCTTAACATTCAATTCATTCCCTTTTGATTCTTCTTTCTGCTCAATTGATGATAAGATCCTCCATGAAGCTCTTCTAGACCCCACCACATTCTTGTACCCAACAGAGAACAAGTTTCTCTCTTCCACACTTAGTTCAACATCCATCTTCGCCAGTTTCTTCATTGCCTCCACCATTTCTGCACACCACATTACTACATCATTAAAATTTCTTGAAACAATTCATTGAAAAAAACTGTAACACCAAAACCCTGAATTGAAGGTGTATGACACATGTCCATGTCCATGTTTGACACCAACACAAATGATTACATTCGACCACTTTTATTTTCTTAAATTATTACTTTTATTTTCTTAAATTATCACTGGTGTTTACGTGCAGTCATGGTATCAGTACTTTTACTAAAGTGAAGGAAAAAAACTGATTTAGTCTCTTTCAATTTCCTCGCAGCCCAAAAATAATATCAAAACTAGTCCCTCAGAAATTAGTTTTCTCGTAAACTAAATTGAGCCGCAAGAAAATTCTAGGGAACTAAATTGGGCTTTACTAAAATAAAATTGCCCACAAAACCTATGAAGCATGGATACAGGCACTGACATCGGACACAAACACGCTAACACGCCGACACCATTAATAATTTGATAAATCACATGATTCAGTGTAATTATATGTATCAGTGTCTTGTCAGTGTCGAACACATGTAGAGTGTCCGTGCTTCATGAATCATATGCACAGACTCTTGTGATAAATCCATAAATCCCGTTACTTTACTTTAACATACCCACACTCTTGTAATGGGTCAATGAAGCAAAAAGAAAAAATGTGAATTTTTTTTTAAAAAAAATTGAAACTTTATGAAAAGAAAGAATGTAATAAGTAAGAAAGAGAAAATGGGTAAGAGTAAAAGTTGGTGAAAACATGATAGAAAATTGAAAGCAAGTAAAATGAAGAACCATAAACACTGTTCAAAACTTCATATATAGAGAGAGAAAGAGAGAGAGAAAACCATCATAGCGTTCAGCTTGTTCTGCTAGCTTTGCAACATAGACAAAGTTCTCACGGACGTTGGTGGAAGAAGCCATGGCTGAAATTTCTCTCTGCTCAAATTTCAGTGCTGGAGAGAGAGAGAGAGAGAGAGGAACTGCAAGTGAAAGGAAAGGTAGATACAGTTTTTTAATGTTCGGAGAATTTATATGTAACCTGTTTTTGCCGGTGACAGAAGTTGAAAGTGGATGTGGGGTCCACGTCCCATGCTTACAACAACGTCATGTTCAATTTTTTATAACATTGAATCTCAACTTCTCTCTAATATAATCAAGGTTTATCTATGACCGATGCTAATCACACAACAAAAAACTGAAGTTACGTTTCGGAATAATCAATATACCCTTTAATTGAAATAAAAATTTCAAATTAATCTGAAACATTTTCATAAATTCAATTCAGTTTACGTAGTTATTGTAAATTGAGTTTACATATGCTAAATAAACTAAGGGTGTGTTTGTTTCTAGGTTTGTAACATGATTTTCAGGAATGTGGGATTGGAAATGCAACATTCTCATGTTTGTTTCAACTTTTGAAAATTTGTCCCAAGAATGTTATATTCTCAAGAATGTTATTTACAATGATTTCCTCTATTCTTATTCTCATGCTTAAAGGATGGAAATCTTACATTTCCATGGGAATAAAACTCAACTTGCTATAAATTCTCACTACCACTCATATTTATTTTCATTTTTTTTTTGAAGAAATATTTATTTCTATTTTTATTTTTTTTAATTAAATAATTTCTAAAACATTCCTAGAAAATCTAATTTTTTTACCAAGCACATGAGTAGGAATGTTATTCCTGGGAATATCATTCCAGGGAATGTAATTTCTTACCTTGAAACAAACACACCCTAAGTTTACGTGTATGTATGTATGTTAAATCACGCTCGCGCACTATAAATAAATTGTACTTCGGTAAACTTAATTTTCACTAACCTCTAATGGTGAGTAATTGCATATACGGAAACTAAATTTACACTAACATCTCATAGTGAGTAATTGTACATACGTAAACTAAATTTACACTAACCTCCCACAATGAGTAAAATTGGGTATAACTAGAATTATATGAGGTGAGACTAGAAAGAGTCTTTAATTGAGTAAATACTCAAATCCGTCCTTGAATTTGCAAGGATCAGCCAAATTCGTCCCTGAATTTAGCAGTCGTTGATCAAATTCATCCCTCTGTCCAATCTCTCCGTTAGCGAGGCTGACGTGTCGTCCTGCATGTTGTATTTGTTGTAACAACAAAAGTAAGTATTTATGTTATCGTCTCCACAGGGACTGGTGCGATATTCTAAGCCGTTCAACAATCAATATCGTTCTGAGCTAGGGTTGTCGGGTATTTTGTTTCATAAACTATCAACTAAGA
>Ga0315913_1007168_pt1 | contig 13426 bp, 5 predicted proteins | sample MpolsnodulesMG_FD_207736 | JGI IMG/M metagenome (GOLD analysis project Ga0315913, IMG submission 207736) | Medicago polymorpha root nodule microbial communities from Los Angeles, California, United States - small nodules | ecosystem: Host-associated > Plants > Roots > Nodule | place: USA... | reverse complement strand
TAATAATAATAATAATAATAATAATAATAATGAAAAAGAATGACCGTCAATAAAGGAACCGTTAATATTGAAAAGAAATTGCTATCAGAAATGAAACTGCTAGGGCATTTGTGGCTTTAAAAAAAATATTTTAGTACGGTATATCAATTTTGGAAGCAACAATATTTCAATCAAAATGGAAGTGGCTTAGTGGTGAAAGATGTAAAGTGTAGCCATATGGTACCTGGTTCAAATCCTTGAAAAACCTTTTTTCTCAAAAAAAAAATTTAGAACCGCCAAAATGGACGAGATTAGGGTTAATCAGGGTTGCTTGCAACACTGTTTAACATTTAGATATATAAAGATTATTTTTAAGTCTGAATCCGACACTTTAAAAGTTTTGGACATGTTAGCCCACATAAAAGTCTATTTTAATATTCTAACATGAAATTTATTAGAATCTAACATATATAATACATGAAAAATTAACGTAGGTTAATTAGTTTAGAATATTAAAAAGGTAGCAAATTTATAATTTCATCGAAAGCAAAAAAAATTATAAAGAAAACTACAATATTTAATATCCATACATACTTAAGTATGTCGGTTTGGTATGCTTAAAAGTCTTTTTTATGGTTTATAGTCTGACATTTTAAGTTAAAGAAACTTCTAAAAAAGTTTTAGTCTCCCTGATGACATCTCTCGTTATTACGTAATTTTTTTATGTATTTTGATCACATTTTGGAGTTCACAAGGCAACTTAAGCAGCAAGAAAAGCAGAAAAACTAAAGAAAGTGCAAAGAAGAAAACGTGTCACGATTTGGTGAAAACGTAACACGATTTAGCAGACCAAAAACATGCATTCCACATTGGGCAAAACATGTCACGATGGCAAAAACGCGACACGATTTGCTGAAACCCTAATTCAGTTGTTTGTTACTCAGAGGAAAACGTGTCACGATTTACTTAAAACGTGACACGATTTTGGGCGATATTTTGTGTCTATTTAAGCTGGAGTCCATTTTGAAGACAAGGGTTAGGAATTGAGAAGAGCAAAGTGTGATTTTGAGATCTAAAGATGGCTAGGAGGGCGATTTCTTTAACCTTCTATCAGTTCATGTATGTTTTAATTTCATTATTGATTATGCTATTTGTAAACTCGATTATGAGTAGCTAAATCTCTTAGAGATTAGGTCTAAGATGATTCTTTGTAACCCGAATTGAACCATGTTGCTGTGAAACTCTATTTACTGTGAATGACAATCTAGTTTTTATTCAATTCAATTGTTCTTAATGCTTTTTATATCCTGATCAAATATAAATATGATTTAGTGAAACGAATGACTACTGACCCTAACTTTCGCTTAGACTTAATTGAATTGTTCTAATAAACATGGTTAGTCAAGGAATGGATAATCGTTTGTTACTGATATTAGGTTAACGTGCTTAAACCTCCAAAGATTATTAAACCACCTAAGGAATTAGGGGATGTAGTTTGAAAATAGGGTCCTAACTCAAGGGATTGATTAGGACTATTTTGTTAACTATCGTGGAACTAGAGAGTCATTCATAAGAATAGGTGCAATATACCAATTAGGGGAACATAGATGATTCGAAAGACCTGATCTCATCTCTCTTATTCTTAAAACTAATCTTTATTTTCTGTCGTTACTTTTTATGCAATCAAACCAATCAACTGCCTAGTGGCAAATAAAATAACTTTTATACATCCTAAATAATAACGTACTAGAATGGTTGAGATTAAAAACAGTCCTTGTGGGAATGATATTTTACTACTTCGATAGTTTTTGGTACACTTGCTAATTCTCTATCGAGTTTTTGGTGCCGCTGCCGGGGACTGTTAAATCATTTCAATTTGGCAATTTTTCTTTTATTTAGGATTTCTGTCATTTATATTTTTGTCTATATATTGAAAAAAAAATATTATTATGATTTATGCTCTTCGAATATATTTCTTTGTGTTATGCTACTGAAAGGTTTTTTTGAGTTTTGTAGCAATGTGGGATAGTCGATCACTGGTAGACTCTGAAGAGATCGGAATTCTACATTATGAAAAATGCATGATATCTCTACATATAAAGGATTTGGAAACAAGATTGAGTATGTGTTGCGAATTTTGTGGAGGTTATCATGGTGGTTTATTTTGTGAGGAGTAATACATAGTTAAAGAAAAAGAATGTGAGGTGATAAACATCGATTACAATACTCAACTTCAAAATATTTTAGATGATTTCTTGGTGTCAAATCAAGTTTCATTTGAGAAATTTGATGTTCAGTGTGGCAATCTTGTTGAGAAAGCACATAAGTCTCAGAGGAAGTTGGTTAAGATGGAGACTGAGTGTCACGAGGTTGTGGTGGAAGAAAATCCCAAAGTGAGGAGTGTGGATATTTTCCCGAAGTCTGAACCAACAGGGGTTAATGAAATCACTCGTGTGCAGATGGATGCAAGTCCTTCTTTAAGGTGGGAAAGTTCAAATTCTAAGGTTTAATAATGGGTGCATGGGAGTGTCTGATTCTCTGTGCCAAATTCATGGAATTCCTATCAAACAAAAGGAGGAAGAAGGATGATATATTCTTTCCATCATTTTTGCCACCCTAATAGTGGTTGAAGCATCAAGCTCAATGACGTAAAAGAAAGCGCTTGGTGGGAGGCAACCCGTCCTTTTCTTATGTTTTTTGTTTTCAGTATTTTATTTCCATTGTCGAGTCAAACAATTTTTTTTTTAATTTTCATTTTGGATTAACTCAGTTGTATCCCCTTGTTATGTGATTGAATCTGAACTTGTTTATTATTGATGAATTTGCTTGTTTGTTGACTTTATCCAATTTAGTAACAAATGTTTGTTCAAGTGGTATTTCAAAAGTTCAAATGGAGGAGTGTCTTGTGTTTCAAAGACGAAGTGTACGACAGTTAAAGATAGGTAGTCACAACTCCCATAAATTTAAACACTGTAAGATTCATGGCCAAATTTTATTTTTTCAATTTACTTATAAAGAGTGTTACATACATCTACATTTCTAGAACTTGCATTGTTTCTTTACTGTCGATTGGTCTTTGTCATATACACACTGAGGCAAAAGTGTTTGGTCCTGTGAGCCTTTTGAAGCCTACCCTGATGTTAATTAATATTTTATCCTTTTTCTTAGCCAAATTGAGCCGGTGGGTTTAGATCTTTTTGTTCGGTGACAAACAACATTACAAGCTTAGAGACTTTTAGGATTTATCCTAAATTGTTATATCTGAGTTAGACATTGTAGAATGTTGCTAAATAATAAGTTTGGGGTTGCTATTCGAATTTGCAACCAACTAAGTTTGGGGTGGGGGTACTAGAGAACAAAGAAAGAACATTATCATGAACAATATGCCTAAAATGGTGTATATATAAAAATAAATAAAAAGAGAGAGAGAGAGAGAGAGAGAGAGAGAGAGAGAGAGAGAATAGAAGGAAAAAGGGAAAATATATTAAAAATCCGAGTAACTTCAAAGTCGATTGTTCCAATTGTTACAAGTATTCTCTAGTACCTTTACAAGAATTGTTGTTCCAGAGGTGAATGATGAATTGAATTTGTGCTTTAACTTCCGTAGAAGTGCCTAACTCAAAATTTTGTGCAACCTACTTATCCAAATATTATCCCACCTTCACCTAAGCCCCGTTTTAACCCTTTAAGACCTCAAAGTGTGTTATGATTTTGATTTTGATTGACGTTTAGAAACTTTTCAAGTGTATGGTAATATGTAGATTTGCATGTCGACTGTGTGTGAACCTTATTTATTTTGTTGCGTGGAGTTGTGAATTGGTGGATGCGTACAAGTCAAACTAGCTCATCTTTAGCTAGTAAGGATTTGAACTTTTGGGTACTACCGCTTGATCAGGTAATTGTTATTTTACTATTGATTGTCAACATTGCAAGTAGATTCCTTGAGGACAAGGAATGGTTCAAGTTTGTGGTAGTGATGACAGTCCGTCATTTCACATTTTTAGAGTCTATATATGATATTTTTGAGTTCACAAGCAAGCTTAAGCAGCAAGAAAAGTAAGAAAAACTGAAGAAACTAAAAAAAGGGAATCGTGTCGCCATTACTGAAAAACGTGTCACGATTTGGAGCTCTCAAGAACCATGAATTCAGCATTAGTGAAAACGTGTCACGATGGCAAAAACGTGACACGATTATGGAAACCCTAATTGAACCATGTTGCTGTGAAACTCTATTTATTGTGAATGACAATCTAGTTTTTATTAAATTCAATTGTTCTTAATGTTTTTTATATCCTGATCAAATATAAACATGATTTAGTGAGAACGAATGACTACTGACCATAGCTTTCGACTTATACCTAATTGAATTGTTCTAATAAACAGGGTTAGTCTAGGAATGGATAATCGTTTGTTAGTGATATTAGGTTAACGTGCTTAAACCTTCAAAGATTATTAGACCACCTAAGGAATTAGGGGTTGTAGTTTGAGAAGAGGGTCCTAACTCAAGGGGTTGATTAAGACTATTTTGTTAACTATCGTGGAACTAGAAAATCATTCATAAGAATAGGTGCAATATACCAATTAGGGGAACATAGATGATTCGAAAGACCTGATCTCATCTCTCTTCATATTTTCTAACCAAATCTATATTTTCTAACCGAATCTTTATTTTATGTTATTTAATTTTATGCAATCAAATCAAATCAAATCTACTGTCTAGGGCAAACAAAATAATTTATACATCCTAAATATTTACTTTATTGCTAAATTGAGATTAACACAGTCCTCGTGGATACAAACTTATTTTATTACTTCGATAGTTTTTGGTTCACTTGCCAAATCTCTATCACTCCCTAATTAATTAAAAGTTTGACATGGACATGACACATACTAGACCGTGGATTGGGATTTGTTGCTGTAAAAGGAATCCCGCAGTTACACACAGTTAAGTAAGTCCAGACCATTAAAGCCATCCAACGTACCAGATTGTTTCCCTGATATTTTATGTTTTTACTGTCCAAGAGTGCAAACGACGTCGCACCAAACCAGATCAAAACAACTTGAGGTCACTCCATCGGCATGAATAATGAGTTGATGTTGGCACGACGAGGTCATATGGCAGAGGTTGAATCTTTCTCCATTGGTGTTGCGCCGTCGTCGACAAGGAGAGGTCGTCGGAGAGCACACAAGACTCCTTCTTCGTCCCTCTACCAGTCTCTTTTTCTCAAATTGAAACACCCCTACGTAGATTGAATTCCTCTTTTAAATTCATTGTTTCAGAAATTATGCGATGTTGAATCTCTCTTTTGGTGCTTCAGACAACCCCAATTTTGATTTATGTCATCAAAGTTGGCTTAAGACCTTTATTTCTCTTGACAGAATTCGACAGAGACAAAGAGGTTATCCAATACACCAACTCATAATTTGAAGATATTACATGGAATGTGTGTATTGCAAAATTCGAATTTATGCAGAACCATTGTGCAGAATTTTTTTAAGACTTGTAAAGTAGTTAGGAAGAACCATTGTTCAATTTTTTTAGTTTTGTATTACTGAAATGAATGAGAAGCACTCATGGAATCATTGTAACTCTCTTTGAACTTCATGAATTTGAGTTTCTTTCATTCATTAAAGTTGCTTCTAATTACATAATAGCTACACAAAATAACAATTAACTTAATACTAGTATATTAAAATAAGCACTGAGTTGCAAAATACATGTTTAAAATAACTACATTTTTTAATTCTTCATATAGCCTAAAAAATGCATTTGTGCTTGGAGTTGGAAGGTCTCAGGTCGTTGAATAATTACATCCATTAAGTGACCCATTCATTAGTGACTCCTGCATTGGTCTCACTCGTCTGAGACAATTCATATATTGATTGCGCTAACGTAGATGTCTCATATTCCATTTGACTTTGAGATCCAAGATTCTTCAAACACTTGTATTGTATTGCATACTTTTCATTTCTTTTGTTCAAGTAATGCCTTTTAACTCCAAAACCACAAAACAATGTTGAAGAGGATAGAAGGTGAAGAGGATTAAGAAAAGGGATGAAAAGAGGTACCTTATTGACAAAAAAAAACTTTGTTCTAAGTACCCACGCATTGACGTCAAACTTTCAGCACAATGTCTTTCCTCTGTTCTGATGTACAAGACGACAAGGTGGCATACCTAAGCAACTTTCTAGTACTGTTTTTAAAAATATTATATTTGTAGGCTTAAAACGACAACGTTTTATACAACTGTGTGAAACTTTGGGATTTTGCTACATCAGCAAATCCCAATCCCTAGACTGTAGACTCGTGTCACGTCTAACTTGTTCGCATTCTTAGAAACGTTGTCTGCAATTGATTGTCCAATTTGAATTACTCAACTTTAAATCAACGATCAAAATTGTTTGTGAGGTGTTACGATGAATGCAGAAGATTTCAGTCAATGTCGTCGTGTAAGCAAACTTCAGAAGAAAAAATTGTAAAATTGATAATGGGTATTTATTCGAAAGAAGAGAAAGATTTTTTTTATTAACTAGCAAAAAGACGGGCACGTCTTTCCACTCTTATTATGGCACTAACGTTTAAAAATTATGAACGGTGTTTTTTATGAAATTTTGATTTTGATTAAAAGTGAAAATATAAATGATTTTTGCTTTAAAATTATAACAAATCAAACTAACCATTATTATCTATTTCAATGACACCATCAATATAACAAAAAAAATATAATCTAAATTCTTAATTTTTTAATGACATCAACAATAATCTAATCTTTATTATAGAAGAAAAAGTTGTTTAACGGTATAATCTGAATAATGAAAAAGTAAGTATAGATACTCGTCTAGTTTGTTACACTTTTTAAATGAGAAAGGAAAAAAGAAATGGACATATATATACTCATATTTGTTACACTTATATTTGAATTTACACTTATCTATTTGTTATATGTGTTATTTGTAACAAAAGTCGATGGTAATTTTGGAAAGAGAAAAAGTCAACCCAAAAAAGTTGAAAGATGTTATTTTCTTTATTATTTTTTTGACAAAAACAAAACGATATTCATTCATTCAAATTGATACAGTACATCACATCAGATACGAACATCACGTAATCCTTCAAAATAAAAAATAAAAAAAATCACCCTCATATTCTCGCATGGGCTTTTGTCAACAACAGATTCTACTATAGACGTGCATCAGTTTACGAAAACGTCACCGTATAGCTTCACATTTTTGCTATAAAACCAAAGGAGATTCATTCATACCATTCGTACCAATCTTTTTGTTGCACACAACACAGTTTCAAGGTATCATCTGACTTCTACTTTCTATTCTCCTCTCGATTATTAGCTAGAATCATTTAATCAATCTTTCGCTTTCTCAATATTGAATTCGATTAGGTTTTTAGCTTTCTATTATTAGGGTTTAATTTTGTGTTATCTTTCTAATTCATAATTTTATCTGCTGGCTTTGTTTTTTCTTCTTTCGTGTGATTCAAATTCTTCTGAATTCAACCGTTTACTGTCTTAACAATCACTCATGCGAAGATTTTCTTCATTAATTCAATTTTTTTTCCTTCATATGTCATAAGACGTTCATATAAATTTTTACAACTGTATTGTGGATTGTATGATTCAAAAATCTCCTTCAATTGGGTTAGTCCAGCGATATTGTTTCGATCGATTCTTTGATTGGAATTTGGAAACTATTTATAGTTATAAAATTGCTATGATTGAATCAGGGTTGTTATGCTATTAGTTGATTGTTAGGAACAATTTGATGAAGAGGCTTTTGGAAATTGAAATGATTATGTTGATTGATTTCATGCATCCAGTTTTTTGTTACCTGTGGTTTTGTCCTCTTTGTAGGGATCATTCGATCATTAAAAAGAATTTGCAATCGATTCAATGGTATTTGTTTGTTTCTTATAATTTAGATGCAAATTTTCGTTAAGACCCTCACTGGCAAGACTATCACTCTTGAAGTTGAGAGCTCAGATACCATAGACAATGTTAAGGCCAAGATTCAAGACAAGGAAGGGATCCCACCTGACCAGCAGCGTCTCATTTTTGCTGGCAAGCAGCTGGAGGATGGGCGTACCCTTGCGGATTATAACATCCAAAAGGAGTCTACCCTTCATCTGGTGCTCCGTCTCCGTGGTGGTATGCAAATATTTGTGAAAACTCTCACAGGAAAGACAATCACCCTTGAGGTAGAGAGCTTTGACACCATTGACAATGTCAAGGCCAAGATACAGGACAAAGAGGGTATCCCACCAGATCAGCAGAGGCTCATCTTTGCTGGAAAACAACTTGAAGATGGCAGAACCTTGGCTGATTATAACATTCAGAAAGAGTCAACTCTCCATCTTGTGTTGCGACTTCGTGGTGGTATGCAGATTTTCGTGAAGACCTTAACCGGCAAGACAATTACTTTGGAGGTAGAGAGCTCAGATACAATTGACAATGTGAAGGCTAAGATACAGGACAAGGAGGGTATACCCCCGGATCAGCAGAGGCTCATTTTTGCTGGAAAGCAGCTTGAAGATGGTAGAACTCTGGCTGATTACAACATCCAGAAAGAGTCAACTCTTCACCTTGTTTTGCGTCTTCGTGGTGGTATGCAGATTTTCGTGAAGACCCTTACTGGAAAGACAATTACTTTGGAGGTAGAGAGCTCAGACACTATTGACAATGTGAAGGCTAAAATTCAGGACAAGGAGGGGATTCCCCCAGATCAGCAAAGATTGATTTTTGCTGGAAAGCAGCTCGAAGATGGCCGGACTCTTGCTGATTATAACATTCAGAAAGAGTCCACTCTTCACCTTGTCCTTCGTTTGAGGGGAGGTATGCAGATCTTTGTGAAGACATTGACCGGAAAGACCATTACCCTAGAGGTAGAAAGTTCAGACACAATTGACAACGTAAAGGCAAAAATTCAGGACAAGGAGGGAATCCCACCGGATCAGCAGAGGTTGATCTTTGCTGGGAAGCAATTGGAGGATGGAAGGATCCTTGCTGACTACAACATTCAGAAGGAGTCTACCCTTCACCTTGTATTGCGTCTTCGTGGTGGAAATTAAGTATTTGTATCTGCTGTGTGGTCTTTAAATGTGTGGGAGTCCTTGCAGATCCTTGGTTTTAAGTTTCAGAACTTGTTATTGCATGGGTCTTGGTAATGGCCCTTAAAACTTGGTTTGTTATGGTATTTGTATAATTCTGTTCTTACATTTAACTTCATGAACTATTTGCTATTTTATGAGTGATTGATCAAGTACTCTGTAGTTCTTTATCTGAAGTTCAAAATATTATTGTACATTCTATTTCATTAATCCTCTTTTGAAATCTGACGAAGTAAAATTTATGTGTTTTATTTATCTTGGGTGGTAGGTAACTCATATCGTAATTTTTTGTCTTGCAATTAATAAAAATTCTGGTAATACAAGGCATATGGTGGAGAATCAAAATGGTCATATCAAGAATATATAAATGACATGTTTTGGGAAGATGCTTGATTTAAGCACCTTACTAGTTACTATACCTTATTTCCACTACGATAAGGATTGTTCTGTTCAAAGAGAGTTGCCAAAAACGTTGGACAGGAGATGCAAACACTACCACATTTCTTGCCAAGTAGGCTATTCAATCAGATTTCTGAACAGAAACTCTTTAAATTTTGGTTTGGTTACAAACCAGATTTGATATGACATAAATTCATTGCTTGTGTTTTTTTCTTCTTCATCTTAGACCATCCACAATGCAGCACTTCATTTGGGTACTTAAACAGGTCCTGACTGTACATGTTATTCGTTTTATATTAATATTTGATAAGCACTCAATCTTTCCAACCAGCACCTCAAAATAATTATTAATTGGGTCCCTGCAATAACTTTATATCATTAAATTTTAACAATAATTTATATATTTATTCATAGTTATATTATTATAAAATATTGAAATAATTTAATTATAAATTATAAAAAAAGTTAAAACTTGAAAAAACAATATAAAATAAATGATGGTAAATCATTTGTTGTTTTGCTTAAATTCAATCACTATATGTTTTTTTCCATTCAGATGGGTAAATTATTTGTTTTTTTAAAAAAGTTTTGGTTGAAAATTTAATGTTGATTGATTAAATGTTACTCTTGCAACCACTATATAATTTTACTTTTTAATATTAAAATATTAAAATAATACAACAATTGAATAGAGAAAAAAAAAAGAATTAATTGCACATGTGGGACCCTTGAGTAATAGGAGAGAGAGGGTGCTATAAAAGCATCAATTTCTGTAAGCACCGTATTAATTGGTGCCACAATAGGGGTGCCTATTTAGCATGGTGCTAAATAGGGGAAGGACTCCCCATTGTAGACGGTCTTATGCTCTACAGGTAAAAGGGATAAACCTGATAGAAGGCTTGAGAACCAATATTTTTCATTGCATATAGCGGTAAGAGGGCAAAGAAAGGAGCTGGGAATACTTACCAGAAAATTCAGTGTTAATATTGATTGTATAATTTGTATTCTAAGTAAAGGCTACATAGTTCTTAACCTGTGTTGTATTAATTCAATGTTAGAACTTGCAAAATTCAATGAAAGGCTATCAAGAATGACAAAACTTTACTCCAAGAAGAGCTCATGATGATTTAAAAAAATGAAACTGCAGTTATTAGTGGACAAGAGACGGCATAGGAGGGTTGGAGGTTTTCTGTTTTGTTTTTGTGCTGTTGTTTGTTTGAGTTTTTTTAGTGGTGTTACGAGTGTTTTATTTTTTCTAGTGTAGCTTTTTGGTCACTTTTGGTGTTCCTCAAACCTTGCATATTCGTTTTCCTCTTACTTATTGATCTATTTGTCATTCAAAAAAAGAAAAGATATAGCTATGTCTAAAATCGAACCAGTGGTGAAAGAATACGCTCAAGTAGTGTTTCTCTGTAGAATGCTTGATTAATTGTTAGATGTAAAGTGCAAAACAACAAATTCTTAAATGGTTATTATTAACATGAGGAGATTTTGTTAGAGCCAATTCGCAAGTGACATATTTATAAAGAAACCCGAGGGGTTTCAAGTCAAGAGAGGAAAAGAAGGTTTGTAAGTTAAAAGGACATTGTATGACATTGTTCTTCATGTCCTGGCACATCAAGATCATCATAACCATCTTCAAAATCTTAGAATAAACAAAAATCAAGTAGAGCTATATTATATGTAAAGGATAGAAGTTTGCAGTTCTTGGCATTATTAATGATTTGCTGCTCCAAGCATTTGAGATTATAGACCTCAGTATGGTCTTTCTAGGATGATGGAGTTAAAATTTGGTGACTCCAAGCACGATAACAATACAGTCTTCACTTCGAAGAGGAAGAAAAATATCTTTGATTTGTTTTTGTTTTTGCATGATGTTAGATGCAGGGGCGGAAGTTTTTTGTGTGGCTAAAATTATAGTGTAAAAAAATATATTCAATAAAATTATAAACTATGTGTTGTTTCATTCAAAATAACATTCACTACTACAAAATACCTCCTTTAATAGCATTCATTTTAGCGTTTAATAGCGCTAAGAAAGCCCCCGCTATTATAGGTCAGAACAATATAATAGCGCATTTAAAACGCTATTAAATAGCAATGTTTCAATAGCGCTTTCAGAAAAGCGTTCATATAGCCTTATTTTTGTGCTATTAAAGTCATTTTCTAACAGAAGTTTGTTAGCACTTTCTGAAAAGCGCTATTGTAGCCTTTCTACTCAATCAGACTTTTCTTAGCGTTTTATTGAAAGCACTAATAAAAGTTACGATTTATTTATTTATTTTTATTTAAATCTACAACCAAAAACGCTATAATTAAATCTACAATCTAAAACTCTATAATAAGAATCTGAAATATGAATATAGAAAATTGCATTCATGATAATCTCATTACAAATGTCATAATATTAATCAATCCACAATTACCAACAAAAAAAACACCTAAAAGCAGCCACAATTACCAACAACAAAACACCCAAATTTAAGAGGACTCGTGACAAGCTATCCAACGGCTAGTTGATAAATCTACCGGCAACATTTTCTCCTGTGTCGTATAATATGAAACGAAAAATTAAGTAACATCTAATTTACAGCACAACCAACAGTTTAAAATAACTCAAAATTAAAAAATGCAAATGAAAGTTGTTGAAAAAGAAAACGAAACTCACTAATATATTCGACCATAAAGGTTGCTCAATCCTCCTCGACCTCAACTAGCTTGTCTTTAGAATAGGTTTCATATCTGTGAGTTTCAAAGGACTTCAAATATAAAAGTAGCGAAAAATTGAATTAGAATATGAATACCTATATATATATATATATAATTACAAATTAATTGTATATTTAAAATCACATACGTACATTTGTAGGTGTTTAAGAAGCAGCCTTAGCATGAAAAAGCTTGCCAAATTGTAGAATCCATACACTGATCACCAATTTACAATTCAGTATATCATAACTCACAATATAAATTGCTGCATTTCAATTCATACACAGGCAATCACATCTACCTCACAATTCTAATATCCCATTGATCATGTCTTAGAATTTTTATCATGCCCAAACTTCAAATGGTGATAGCATAGAATCAATAGCCCAAATTTAGGACATATTTCAAGTAACAGAAACAAATACAGAGAGCCAACGGTATTCCAAGTGAAAATATAACTGCCTTTAGAATGCTAGTAGTTACAGTGATAAAGTCTTGTAGGAACCCAAAGGCTAAAAGACAAGATTACCAGATCATAATATTAAGAGTAAGAAAATTACCCAAGCCTGCAAAAGACAAGAGCGTGTGCAGGCAGCTACAGCTGCAGACACAATTGTTGTTGCACGAACATTTTCAAGGCCAATGTTTTCAGCAAACCCAGCAAGGAATTGTTGAGAATCCTTGCCATTAATATGAACTAAAGTAGAGTAAGTCGGTGCACTTAATATAAACAAAATAATCATTAAAACAGAAGTATACAACATGATTAACAGCTGCTACCTAGCAGTAAAGAAAGGGACGCAGACGCATGACTATGAAGATCACACCTGCTGCAAGCATCTAAAACAAAATTAACTGATGCTCGATACAAGGAGTCCCAAATATTTGTAGGTTCAATAGACACTTGCTCACTAGAATTTCTGCATAATTGACGTAATTGTTCATGTGCACAGCCAAAAATCATTCACGTCAGAACAATATACAATTCAATATATCACAGTTCACAATATAAAAGTGTTTGCTCATTTTATTTTATTAGACAGAGTGCCACTGATTGCTTGAACATATCATACACTGCCAAAATTCAAGATATGTATTATTGCAAACAACATATTGAACAAGATAGTAGAGATCCAAAAAAAAGTCCCAACAAAGGAAGTTGAAACAGGGTAAAGATAACGGAAAAATTTCGGAATAAAAAAAACGGTAGCCTTGTTTCAT
>Ga0315913_1007164_pt1 | contig 13428 bp, 11 predicted proteins | sample MpolsnodulesMG_FD_207736 | JGI IMG/M metagenome (GOLD analysis project Ga0315913, IMG submission 207736) | Medicago polymorpha root nodule microbial communities from Los Angeles, California, United States - small nodules | ecosystem: Host-associated > Plants > Roots > Nodule | place: USA... | reverse complement strand
TTTCCTTGCCAAGTGCATAACAAAACCATAAAGATGGAGCTGAAAAATCCAAGAAAAGTTGCCAAATTCTTCTAATCACATGTGTACAAACCCAGGCATTCATAGCAATATACTAAACAGTTGTTTTGTCATTCTTCTTAGCCTCTTTCTTTCGCTTCTTCTCATTTTGACGATCTTTGGCTTTTAAATCATTTGAGTAAGTCCTCAACAAACTAGATAGATTTTCATTTCGATGCGCTGAACCAAATTAAAGATAATTAATCAGTGATCTGTTCGGATTAACAACAGAACCAATGCAAAATGAAAAATAAGGTAAATATGAGGAAACTAACCGCAGAGAATGACATCTTCCATATTTACAGATTTACGATTTGCATGCTGTGCGAATAACTGAAGATCCTTAGCTAATCGTTCTGCTCACATAACACTTGCTTTAATTAATCCATCAATTTGTAAACATAAGCATTGTAACGGGAATTATTTCAAACACGTTGTAATCATAGGGATGTTAATTCGAATTACCGGTGTATTTGAAGGCTAAATCAGCAACGCAAGCGACAACTACTTTTGAAACTTCCATACCGCTTTTGTTTGCTGCGAATTGGAAACGAGAATTAAGAAATTGAAATGTTCAATTGAAGAAAAGTGAAAATGAAGAATTGAAGTGAATAGAACCTTCAGATTCGGCGATTGTGATTGCGGAGAGTCTGAATCGGTCACGTAAGAGCTTCATTTCCAAATCGTTTTCAACTTCGTTGCTACCGCTTCCACCCACCGATTCCATTTCCTGTGTTGTTTTACAGATTATTCAGTTCAACGGAGGGAAAATCAAATCTCGCTATAAGAATGGAAACGATATGGGCCCGATTTGTTGTATATTCCCGGTTCAGGTAACCCGATTTAGTCAGATATTAATTTTCTTGTAAAATAAATGAAAACATTTTTTTTAAATACAATTTTTAGTTGCATTTCAACTTATTGATTTTATTTTAATTTTGAAATATAAACTTTCATATATAAAAATATGTTTTCTACACTTTTTTATTTTATTTGTAGATGAAGTAATTAACACCACCTAGAACTCTCTTTCTCACACACATTTTTTTTTATTTCACTAAAAAAAAAAATGTCAAAGTTATGAGATTTTGACCTATTAAATAAGTGATGAGGAGTTCAATATCTATTTATTTTGTATGGAAAAATTTCGATTGGTACGAAACAACCCACATCAAACGCTTTAGAGTTGCCCCTTTGAAGATGAATACTATTAAAGATGGTGGAAATTTCATACATACACCATGATGAAAAAATTGATAAAAAATGTTATCTAACAAAAAATATTCACGACAATTTTTTGTGTGAAAAAAAAAACAAAAAACTTACATAGAAACTGGTATTTTTTGGATAGATTACATAGGAACTAATTTAACAACCACTTTACTATTTCAGTACTAGTTTACCAAAATGAGAGACTATTTTGACCAATAATTACCAACTTCACTTTTCATTTTATGTAATCATTTTCCTTTTCGAAAAAAATCTATTTAATTAGTTTGAATGCCTTTCGAATATATTTATGGATATTGGTAAATAGTCATCAATTCATCATCAATGTTAATAGTAGTAATATTTTGTATACTCAACCATCTGCATGAGCAGCGTGGACAAGTAATAGTAACCCTCAAACAAGTTCACATGAGTAAGTCAAGGAAAGAACCAAAAATGTACTAATCTTTTTTACTGTTTTCTATCCTGTTCATCCTATTCCACGAGAAAAACAATCCAAAACCTTATCATTAACATTTAAATAAAGTTATAACAATCTCATGGAAATCATAAACTGACAGCTACTTCTTGTCATAAAGCAACCTTAATATCCATGTCTTATACTAGCTGAAACTAAACGACAAACAAAACCGATAACCATTGAACAGAATCAATCATCCACTCCTTCATTCATTTTTAATCAATTCCCATTTTTCATTCTTCATACTTTTACGTGTGGAGTGTAGTGTAGTGTAGACAGTGTACATTTTTGGTTTCAATGGATACTAGTAGTGTATGTCTACTACTACGGTTTTTACTCTTTTTGGTTGTGTGTATTATTTCCTCTGAATCAAACTACATAAGATACAATACTAACTCAACCATTGTTCCTGGGAAGCTCAATGTTCACTTGGTCCCTCATAGTCATGATGATGTTGGATGGTTGAAAACCATTGATCAGTACTATGTTGGTTCCAACAACACCATTCAGGTGTTATTCACTCTTCTAAGCACACTCTCTTTAACAATTGAATTGCCAATTTTGATTTGTTTTTTGTTGGTCAAAATGTAGGGAGCATGCGTTCAAAATGTGCTTGATTCCCTTATACCGGCTTTGTTGGCGGACAAGAATCGCAAATTCATCTATGTTGAACAGGCAAGAGTCAAGACTTATCATCTATGTAGCACTGGCACTTCACATCAAAGCCATATTTGGTGTCCAAAACGATACGGACACATCTAGATACATTCAAACATTTCGTGTTGACGTGTCAGTGTTGTGTCTGAATGTCCGTGTCTATTTCAGTGCTTTATTGCTATGCATGCAATCTTGATATGCACATGCAGTTCATAACGATATATTAATAACAGTAATAAAAGGAAAATGCTATCGGTACCGACTTTTTATCCATCATTATAAAGTTTTTAAAACAATTTTCGTATTAGACTCACCTTCATACTGATGATTAATTAAGAAGATAAGCAAATATGGAGAAGAACAAGGAACAAAATTGAAGTCATAAACCCTAAGTCAGTTGTTTGTGTTTTCTTTTTGGATCATGAATGAAAAGTTATAAATGTTTATTGCTTGTGTTACAGGCATTCTTCCAGCGTTGGTGGAGAGAACAGAGTGGGGATGTTCAGAAAATAGTCAAGCAGCTGGTCAACTCTGGTCAACTGGAGTTCATGTATTCATCCATCTGACTTTCCATTATTACATGTCAAGGAAAATTGATCTTTGATCATTATCCATGTGCTTGATTGCAGTATAATAGGATTCAGTTACAATGACATTAAATGATTACTAAAATTTCTGATTGCAGAAATGGCGGTATGTGTATGCATGATGAGGCTGCTGCACATTACATTGACATGATTGATCAGACAACCCTTGGACATCGATTCATCAAAGAAGTATTTGGCATAACTCCAAGAATAGGATGGCAAATTGATCCATTTGGACATTCTGCAGTGCAGGCCTACTTGTTGGGAGCAGAGGTACCATTTTGTTAAATTATAAGGAAAATATAAATTTGATGATGAAAAAACGAATGATTTTGAAGTTGATTTACCTATAAGTCTCTTCATTTTTTCACGCATTTTTTTATTTGTTTCTTAAGCATTACCCTTGTTGGCATAGGTTGGATTTGACTCTTTATTCTTTGCACGGATTGATTACCAAGACAGAGCTAAGAGAAAAGATGAAAAAAGTCTTGAAGTTGTGTGGCAGGGCTCTAAGAGCTTTGGTTCATCTGCACAGGTGATTGATTTAAAGTGGTTTGTGTTTATGTTGATGATGCATATAAAATAATTGCACTTTCATTTATCTTGGCTTCTGTTTGTTTCATTTACTCATTCTAGTATATTATCCTTACAAGTCCTTAAAATTGTCCATGGATCGATATAGATATTTTCTGGTGCGTTCCCTGAGAATTATGAACCTCCCGGTAATTTCTACTACGAAGTAAATGACGATTCTGAGGATTCTCCAATTGTTCAGGTAAAATCTGAGCCAAATATTTCAGTAAGGCATATTTGCTATTGATTGACAATATTTGTTAAGCAAACTTGAGTGTTTTTTAACTTGTAGGACGATATCAACTTGTTCGATTACAATGTCCCTCAACGAGTAAATGAGTTTGTCTCCGCTGCAATGTCCCAGGTATGCAATATCATGAGTAAATAAGGTGTTAGTTCTTCAAAATAATGTAATTCTCTATGTTTAAAACATATTTTTCGAAAATAAATATACCACTAGGATTTTAAACAATATGATCTAAGTTTTATCAGTCACAATTGGAAAAGGATTTGAATCGACAAGTTAACAACTCCAATGCGTATCCTGTAACAGGCCAATATAACACGCACAAATCATATAATGTGGACAATGGGGACAGATTTCAAGTACCAATATGCACATACCTGGTATAGGCAATTGGACAAATTTATTCACTATGTTAATCAGGTTGCTTATCTTCAACTCTTTGCTTAATACAAAAGTTTATAATTTAAGTTTATTTCGCCAAGAGTCCTTTGACATACTAATGGGCCGGCTGGATAATGCTTATTTAGGATGGACGGGTTCATGCCTTATACTCGACCCCATCAATATATACTGATGCAAAACACGCTGCAAATGAAGCCTGGCCAATCAAGACTGATGACTACTTTCCGTGAGTTCCAAATACAAAATGTGTAATATATTCAGGAAGAAGCTTCAGATTGTAGATTATGCCGGCAACATGACTTTGAGAATAACATTAGGGTGGCTGCGTTGCCTACCCAAACAGTTACTTCATGTTTAGCTCCATAGTAGCATTTTTCTAAATTGTCATTTCATATTTGGACCATGAATTTATTAGGTATGCTGATCGCTTAAATGGCTACTGGACGGGGTATTTTACAAGTAGGCCAGCCCTCAAAGGTTATGTTAGATTCACGAGTGGATACTACTTGGTAAGCCTTCTAATTATTGTTAGTTTAAGTAAGGGTCTTGTTGAAAAACTCTCGTAGGCTTTAAAGTGTTATCAGAATTCCACAACTTTGGCTCTTATTAGTCTTCAATCTTGAAATAGACAGCAAGGCAGTTGGAGTATTTCAAAGGGAAGAGTGCCTTAGGTCCTAATACTGACTCTTTGGCTGATGCTTTGGCTATTGCACAACACCATGATGCAGTATCTGGTACAGAAAAACAGCATGTGGCTAATGATTATGCAAAACGGCTTGCAATAGGTTACACAGAGGTGATTCTTATCTATACCTATGTTCTCTTTGAAATTTATTTTCTTTCATATAAACTCAAAAAAAATAAAAAAAATCAATTTGGTGTCTAATTCAGGCCGAGAAAAGTGTTTCAGCATCACTTGCTTTCTTGACAAAGGCAGCAACCAAAACCGGTCATAGGACTCCACAGATTCAATTTCAACAGGCAAGTAGTGATGTTCTTTGGTTCAACCATTCCGCAATGTGCTACTCTGATTCCTTTACTAGCCTGCACTATGTTGATTTAAGTCTTCAAATAGCATCTAAACTAGCATTTTGCTTATCTTTGTGTGATGACTGTACTTTATTACATGATTCAATTTGTACGATACTTCACATTCAAGATAAATCACCCAGTAATATTAATATATCTACCCCTATAATCATACCATTTTCCTTTTCTATGGCAAAGTATGAAATTATACATATGTTCATACTGTGGCAATGTCACTTTCAATAAAAATCCAAAACTTCAATACGGATAAGTCTTATATTGCATATATTTCATGAATTAGGTTATTGTCATTCTTAACAACATACTTTGACAATTAAAATTATGAAGACTTGATGCTGAGGTAGAGATATTGGCCATGCCTTTTCATTGTGACCATTGATTTTATTAATATCCTTTTATCTCTTCCATCTTACCATTGCAGTGTCCACTTCTTAACATAAGTTACTGTCCTGCATCAGAAGTTGACTTCTCCCATGGGAAAGATCTGGTGAGGAGCTAGCTATGACATCTAATCTGTTTCTTATCAGAATGCAAGACTTTTATCCATCAATATTTTCGTGATTTATATTGCCTTTTTAGGTTGTTGTCGTGTACAATCCTCTCGGATGGAAAAGAGACGATGTTATAAGGATTCCTGTGAGTTTCTTCCTTCAATCAACTTTTATCATCTTCATTGTTCTGATATATTCTCGTCTGATTATGAAACATCCTGTGAGCTAGTTACATATTATCAACTACATGCACAAACATTGTGGTACATTTTTTCATGTGTTGTGGAATTACCTTGTGTATCACCATGAGTGAAGGTCTGAAGGATTTCAAACTTAATATGGACAGAACTCTTCCATCCTCAAATATTGATTTTGCTTGAAATGACTAGTCTATCAAATTTGTCATAGGTTGCCAATGAAAATGTTGTTGTTCGGGATTCAAGTGGGAAAGAAATCCAATCCCAGCTATTGCCGATACCTGATGCTTTTCTTGGTTTAAGAAACTACCACACCGCAGCATACCTAGGAGTTTCTCCAAGTGTAAACCCTAAGTATTGGCTTGCATTTTCAGCTTTTGTTCCCCCACTTGGTTTTAGCACTTACTATGTGTCAAAATCTAAACAAGCAGGTTAGCTCTGACCAGTGACTTAATTCTTTAGAGTTGTGTTATGTCATCACTCATTCCAATACTTGTGTTTGCAGCTGCTACTTCAGATAGGGATATAGCACACAGATCAGGGAATCAGAGTGATACATTTGAAGTAGGCCTAGGAAACTTGAAACTTGTCTACTCTAGGAAGGAAGGGAAACTTACTCAATATATCAACAGGAAAAGGAAGGTATGTGATTTGTATGATACATTACTAGTTATAATTTATATCCATTTAGAGATAAAACATAAAACTTTGCTAGTGCTGCTAAATATGCATACTATAAGTTTTATTTGATCTGATATGAGTTCTAACTTCTAAGTTTCTGTTCCAAATGAAAGGTCAAAGAATCTCTAGAGCAGACACATAAGTATTATGCCTCGTATGGAAATGATTTTACAATAAATGCTCAGGTGATAATGTTTCTTCTATCCTTAGAATTCTGATTAATTTTCCTTTCCCTGACACTTCTTTTTATTAGGATGATAATTAGTTTGATCACAATTACTTATTTCAAGCTATTGGTTTAATTGTCCACAATTTATAAAGGCGTCTGGAGCATATATTTTTCGCCCTAATGGTTCATCAATTCCCATCAACTCCAACGACAAGGTAAAATAGTATGTATGCTACTTGTGCTCAATTACCAATTTTTGGTGTAACAAGAGATTAACAAGTTTTCATTTTTGAAATATTTCAGTCTGCTCTCACAGTTTTGCGAGGACCAATCATGCATGAAGTCCATCAGCAAATCAATTCATGGATATACCAGGTAGGTAGTATTCATCAATAGTTTAGGCAACTTTCTAGATTCTTTCAAACATCTATGGTTATTTAGTACATAATATATAATAGCACAAGTATCTTAGGCAGAGAATTGTCATGAATTATAGTTAAGAAAATAAATAAAACTTAGAATCTGTTAGAGGCATGCAGTAGGCTTATTCTTTATCCTCCCTTGTTGAAAGCTCCATATAGCTATATCAATAATTGACTATCGTCTTAATTGAACAGACTACCAGACTGTTCAAAGGAAAAGAACATGCTGAAGTTGAGTTTATTGTAAGTATTATTCTTTTATTTTTTTCCTGTTTTTCGAACATAATTACTAGATACTTTATTTTATAAGAGCATGTAATCATGATTTTTTTTTGACACCAGGTTGGACCTATACCAATTGACGATGGAGTTGGCAAAGAAATTGCAACTGAGATTAAAACAAATCTAACAAGCAGCAAAACCTTCTATACTGATTCTAATGGACGTGATTTCATCGAACGGGTATGTCAAACAGGTTTAACAATTACTTTTTAGTTAGATTTTTTCTATTTCAATACCAAATATAATGAGTTTTTAACTGCTATGATGATGCATACTTGTACAGGTTCGAGACTATAGAAAAGACTGGAACTTGGAAGTAAATCAACCTGTTGCTGGAAATTATTACCCTGTATGTTATGTTGATTGTTAAGCCATGTGTATTACAATATCATACATTTGTACACATGAAGAAAAATTCTTTCGAGTTGTCGATTAATGAATTCTATATTCTTGTTTCAGATCAACCTTGGAATTTACCTAAGAGATAAAAGCAGAGAGTTTTCTGTATTGGTAGATAGGTCTGTGGGTGGCTCCAGCATCGTAGATGGACAATTGGAGCTAATGGTTCATAGGTTTGTTATGCGCTTATGCTCATTATGTATCACTCTATATTATACAAATCAAATAACTTATTCAATTTTTTAACCCTTTTATGTAGGAGGTTACTTGTTGATGATTCCAGAGGTGTTGCAGAGGCACTAAATGAAACAGTTTGCGTCTCTGATAAGTGCACAGGGTTAACAGTAAGAAAATCTACCTAGCCTGTGAGTTATTACGTGGCAAGGATCATAGTTTTCATGTCTTGCTTATTCATTATATACAATAAATTTTTCAGGTTATAGGGAAGTACTATTTCAGAGTTGATCCTGTAGGAGAAGGTGCTAGATGGCGTCGAACATTTGGTCAAGAGATATACTCACCGTTTCTTTTAGCCTTTACAGAGGTGGTTAAGGAATGGTTGTTAGTTAGAAGTGTCTGCATTTCGTAGTGAGCTGAATTTATAGTTAATAACTCGTTTATTTTTGTCTTTTAGAGTGAAGGTAACTGGGGAGATTCTCATGTCACAACGTTCTCGGGAATAGATTCCTCATACAGCTTACCAGAAAATGTTGCGATAGTAACCCTCCAGGTGGAAAATATGCTGAGTTCTTAAATGGACACTATTGAGAATTTTCCTGATTTTATGTTAAGCCTTCTTACTGTATTCTATAGGATCTTGGTGATGGAAAAGTTCTCCTTCGGCTGGCGCACTTATATGAGGTATACCTTCTTTAGGTTTTATCTACTGGTTTGTATGACATTCTTACCATTTTCCTGCTCAACTTCTAATTCATTCAGAATTAAGAGGATATTTGTTCTTGTTTGGTTTGAAATATATATGCAATGATGCAATATGGCTTTAACAAGTCACATAAAACCTTCGGATTATATGTACTTTATATACTTCAAATATGATTTAGTTCCTTTCTGCATAATGAGTTAGTAGTGATTTATTCAAAGCCAATTAAGTTATTGATCCTTCTCATTCTCTCTTCCTTGTTTCTATTGTTTTTGAGCCTTATTTTCCACACACTGAAATTCTCTTTTTCTTGACAATGCAAGATTGGTGAGGACATGAATCTTTCAGTTAAATCAAGTGTAGAACTCAAAAAGTTGTTCCATAATAAACAGGTAGAATAACATGACTACTGATAATACTTCATAGCTGATTACTTCATTCATATCATATGAAGCTTGTAATTTCATTTGTCTAAGGAGTTTGATATATAATTCCATTGTGTTCAGATAAACAAAATAACTGAGGCGAGTTTATCCGCTAACCAAGAAAGAACAGAGATGGAGAGGAAGAGATTAGTGTGGCAAGTTAAAGGGTCGACTCGAGAACCGCAGGTGTCAAGGGGACAACCAGTTGATCCAGAAAAGCTAATAGTAGAACTTGCTCCCATGGAAATAAGGACCTTTATTATCAATTTTAAGCACTAGTGCATTGGGAGGGAATGGATCTTTTAGCTTGAGATTTTCTGGTGAAAATTGTGCTTATCTCTCCTTTTAAGAAAATACTAATATTCTGTTAAGGTCTCAAATAAATTTTCATAATTATGATGAGAGACATCAGACACAAAATTTTCATGTAATAAAATTAGTCTAAATTTTAGGACAAGAATATGTCAGTGAAAAATAAACAATCCTCTCATAAATGTAAATATGTTGAGGATTTGCTTTGCTAAGATTGTATGGGACTCAAAATCATTGCCAATAAAGTGCAATGTTTTAAAGTATTTTTCTTTTCTTGATATGCATTTCTTCAACACGTGTAATCAACAACTATAAAATAAAATTCATTTTTTGACGTAATTAATTGAAGTGCATATTTAGTATCACGGTGAGTTTGCCAAAATCACAATGAACGAGTCATGTGATTTTGCAACTTTCACAAACTCATGACTGTTCGGTTCTATATGAATTATTATATATTACAAAACACACACTAAAAAAAGAAAAACAATTATTTGTTACGAAATATTGTCCCCCTTATATACCAAAGGGTCTTGCAACTTATTTTCCAACCACTTAACAGAAATAACCAATTCCCCCAATTTACAATTTGATGGAAAATAGATTATGCTCAAAGTAGAATTAAAAAAAAAAAGTGTATTTACTACTTTAGTTGTGTAATTGTGACAAATAAAGAGAGAGATATTAAAAATTAGATTAGATTTCTAGCGACAGACATGAAATATCGCAATTACTAGTTCAAAAATAACATGAACAAAAAAGAAGCAAATACTTCTCTTTTTTTCTTTTGTTTTTTGCCACCTTAGAATAATCAGCAAAAGAGGAACAACGTGACAACAACAAACACAAGAAGAATATTATTCATCATAAACATTGTTTTGTGTAAATGAATTTTGCACATCTCAACGACTCTCCCATGTTTCGTCAACAGGTCCTCTTCTCACCTCTCTATAATCTTTTTTCAAGTTTCATTTAAACATTGTGTGTTTTCTCGCATTTTCATTTAATGTTGGTGTTCTGTTACCGTTACGCAGAGGTTTTTTTTTGGTAGCAAAAATTCAGAGAAAAATAAAAAAAAAATTTGTAACGCCGTCTGTGGGAATCGAACCCACGACCACATGGTTAAAAGCCATGCGCTCTACCAGCTGAGCTAAGACGGCTGGTTGTTTGTTTTTTTAATTCATATACCTTTGTTTTAGCGGATCATGTAATAACTATGTATGTGTTTTGTGTTGTACCAATCAAGAATTGATTGCTTAATTATGTATCGTGAACAACGTCAATGCAGCTTCAGGGTTTGGAAGAAAATGTGGAATCATTACGCTCAAGATGTTGGAAGTTCCACAAGGGATGTAGAAAGTACACGTGAGTTTTCAACTTTTCAATTTCTAGACTATTTTATTTTCCGGATAAACAACTTAATTTGCAGTTTATAGCGTAAAAACTTATCATAATAAGCGCTTATGTAAAGTAATTTCTAACAAAAGATAAAATAAAATTGTTGCCATATGCTACCTTGGAGAGCTCATGCAAATAAGTTGTTTTGTATGTTCACCCGAGCAGTCCCACACATGCTTATGCTTGTAGATAAACTCAAATATGTCAATCCAAACAAGCCTGTAGTGGCATAACATTCCTTAGAAACTGTCGGAATAATTTTACCGAGCGTTGGGTCTTGTCTATCAGAAGGGCTAGTGTCCTACAATGTGGAGAACTAATTTTCGAATCTAGACAGCGAGAGGTGCCTACATTTAATGTCTCGCTCTGTCTTGAATAGAATTACCTCTTGTGGGGGGAACCTACGGAAAAAAAGAAAGAAAACCAACACACATTTTGCTATTATAATGATGAATGTTGCTCTAGTTATTAATTTGTTAATGAGATAAGTATTTTTTTTTTTGTTTAGTGTTAGTGGGAGAAGTTAAAATCATATTCTAATCACTACGATTCCTATATCCTTGACCTCTATCGTCGCTTTTTATTTTTCTTGAACTGATTCAAATTTTGATTATTGCAGCCAATTAAATAGAAGTTAAGCTACAGCTCTCATGGTCTTAAATTTCTAATGCTTTAATAGTTCCTTCAATAATTTTTTAGGGAAGGGCTTGGAGAGGCATATGATGGAGACATTGCATTTGCAACTGCCCTCGAAAATTTTGGAGGAGGCCATAGTGATCCTCTTTTTGTAACTTTGGGAGGTAACTATGCTATGCTTATTTAGTGTATTCTAATGTTTTCTAATTATTGTGCCTCATTCAAATATTCCATTAATAAAATTGTCCTTTTTTAACTATAACTTTTGATTAAAAAAATGGTATGACCAGGACCTGTAATGGCCAAATTCTCTATTGCTTTGAGAGAAATCAGTACACACAAGGAACTTCTTCGTTCACAGGTAATAGTATGCCAACTTTTATAATCACTGTCTTATTTTTTTAAAAGGTTTTGTAGTAACTCAGGTAGAAAAAATCGATCCAGTTAATAATGCGGTCCTGACTATACTTGATGTGGCTTCGTAGGTGGAGCATATGCTAAATGACCGGTTAATGAACATCCTTAATGTTGAAATCCTTGATGTCAAGGTATATAGTGAGTAGCATAATTTTTTGAGATGTTCATACATAACTAATAGTGTTGATTATTTTATGCTAAACATGTGGTATGTTAAGTCATCATACTTGACGATATTCATTATAGTGTTGATTCAACAAAATATTCATAATACCTGCATTAAACATGAATTGTGAATGTTATATTTTAAAGCCTTCAAGTGATGCTTGCAGGAAGCTCGGAGGCGTTTTGATAAAGCTTCCCAATTATATGATCAGGTACTATGAAAATTGCATAATATAATTATCTCTGCATCCATTTTTTTTTATTTTCTTGGAAGAAGCATAATTAGTTTTTGAGTATTCAGTATGATCCTTTACTCTTGAATTATTTTATTTTACAAGGGGCAAATTTCTCAATGACAATTACTTTTCGAAATTCAGTGTTCACTCAATTACTGTATTGGCAAAAATTTGATATATGTTTTAACATCTTCAGTTCAACTCACTTGTCGAATTTCTTATGTTGATGTTCTCAAGTCTGATTACTGAGAACGGAAGAAAAATTGATTTATGAGTTATGATGGATATAATTGAGTATGAACTTTCAATAAACTATGATCTTATTTCAACAATTCTCACTTTCTGGACTTTCAAAGCAATTTGTATTGTAATGTTTTATCGACAAGTTGCATCACAAAATTCAATATTTTGGATTTGCACTCTCAGCGACTCTCTTAAAGAAATTTCAAAGAATTAAGATGCATGTACTAATTCAGTTCTACCAAACCCGAGAAGAAGTTTAGGAATTTTTAAAATAAATTAGATATATTGGAAGTTCAGTGACCTTTCTCATGACCATAGCACAAATACAACATGGATTTCACGCTACAGGCACGTGAGAAGTTTATGTCATTGAGAAAAAGCACCAAGTTTGATGTCGCCGCTGTCATAGAAGAGGTACGTCAAGTAGCTCATCTTTGGTATTGTATTGACAAACATTTTATTATCCTGTCATGGATTACCATGATTTTTTTAATCTAATTTGATAGAGAGACATTCCAGGAATTGCACAATGCAAGAACAATATTCGAGGAAGCTCGTTTCAATCTGGTAATATTAGTAGAACAAGATGTGCTGCTTTTGATAAGAGTAAAAATATGAAATGCATGTGATCAGATCTTAACTACAGAACATATTCCATCCTGTATTCTAGGTTGGTGCTCTTCATAATATTGAGGCCAAGAAGAGATTTGAGTTTTTGGAGGCTGTCACTGGAGTCATGGACGCTCATCTTCGATATTTTCAACAGGTATGACATTACCTGATTGTTCTTATGCCAGTTTGGACCGAATTCA
>Ga0315913_1007162_pt1 | contig 13429 bp, 4 predicted proteins | sample MpolsnodulesMG_FD_207736 | JGI IMG/M metagenome (GOLD analysis project Ga0315913, IMG submission 207736) | Medicago polymorpha root nodule microbial communities from Los Angeles, California, United States - small nodules | ecosystem: Host-associated > Plants > Roots > Nodule | place: USA... | reverse complement strand
ACCCTAGAGACCCTCCCTACAAAGGTACTCAACTCTCAAGTTCCCCCCTTTGTGAACCCTAGGCCTCTAGCTTCAGCTCTGCTTCAAAAAAAACTGCATAACCACTTAAATACTAGTCACAGCAGCCCAAAATCGCGTCACGATTTTGACCAACCGTGCCGCGATTTTCTCTAGGTAACCATTGTGAATAGTCCCTTTCAAGGGAAACTTGGTGAGGAAGTAGTTGAATCGTGTCACGATTTCCCAAATCGTGGCACGATTTTCCGTCTCAAAGTACTTTGCTCACTGCTTATCCAATCGTGTCACGGTGCCAGAAATCGTGACACGATTTTAAATTTTTCTGCAAATCCAATTTGAAGGCAATATACAACAGGTCTCCTTGTCCGACTCCTCTAGTGCAATTAAAATAACCATGAGATTTCCCATTGATTGAAATATAAAGAAAAGTTGATTTAAGAATCACTTCAATCCAATTGCAAAATGTTTCATTGAAACCAAAAAATTTCAAAACTAGCAAAAGAAAATATCATTCCATTGTATCAAACGCCTTTGTGATATCAATCTTTAGAGGTTCCCCCCAAAAGCTTTGTTATGAAGAAGATTAGCAACTTTTGATGCAGTACAAATGTAATCCTTAATATTCCTACCATGAATCAATCCCATTTGTTCCTTTGAAATGATTGTGGGCATAATTTGAGCAAGTATGTCTGCAATTACCTTGCAAATAACCTTGAACTTGAAGTTAGCCGCCATAGCTATTGGCTTATATTGATCAATTGAAAGAGCATTTGGAATTTTTGGTAGCAAAGCAATGATGTTTGAGTTGTAACCAGGTAAAATCTAGCTAGCTGTATTTTATATATATTATCATTACATAAGAAAAGTTTATTATATAAACATACAAAACACCATCACATGAAAGAATCGAACATTTATGAAATTCACCAGCAAAACGGATATGGTTGTGTTATTTGAACATCCATTTATATGACAATTTTTTAGACAACCAAAATTTTACAAAGGAAATGAAATATTGGCACAAAAACTAAAACAATAGAGTAAAAGTAAAAACATAATATGAATATGAGAGAAAATATTATCAAAAAATAGTTGTTCAAATATTATTTCTCAAACGAATAATAATGTATCTTGTTTCAGATTGATGGTTTGGTTTTGTGACGGAGTGTATATGATGAGAAAGATAAATTGAGGTAAATATTAATATATATTTTTGAGGTAAATATTAATATATCAATTGTTGCGTTAACCAAAGTGAATTGATCAACAAATTAAACACCAGTGACTTAGCCCATTTGTTTGATTTTTTTTTTTAACAAATACATTTGTGTGTAAAAAATAAAACCACTTTCATAACCTTTAGAAGTTTTACAATTTCTTAGAATTTGGTGGACGTCCCTAGAAGGCTCACATGTGAAGGAAAACTCAAAATATCGATCAAAAAAATATGTCAATCAAGGGGTGACAATAGTTTGTTGTATAGCACTCAAGATGTTGATATATCATTGGAACCTTATCTAAATCAACTAATTCTTTGGAAACTCAAAGCTTCAGCCTTTCGCCATTTTTTATTCCTTCCGTCAATAGAACTACTTATGCTATTTTAATTTATTCTTTTTGTCAGGTATGCTGGTAGCTAGAATTTCACCGGTGTTTAATTGAGAAATTCCGATGTTCAAACATTGACCCGTTTAATGTCTTGATCAACGGAGTTAAATAAATTTTGTCTTTGAAACATTTTCAAATTTTATTCCTGTAAAAAAGTGTCATATTTTTTGTTTCTACAAAAGTTTACTGCACATAGTTTTAATCTCTCTGTTGTTTGCAAAATTGTTTAATTATTCTTTATATTTTAAATTTTTTAATAATTTTTTCAGATATATTTAAACAATTTTTTGGATTATGATGAAAATCTCGACCTAGAATGAAATCAAATTTTGAGCTTTTTTGGATGAATTTCTTATAATGTTGTAGGCATGTAAATCTTTCCTTTCAACATATAAATATAAATTTGAAAGATCAATATATGACTTAAGTTAGAGAACCTTAATAGGTTCTTAGTTGATAGATTTAAGACTACAAATGTTTAGTTTGCCCCACAAGATATATGTGATTATTTAAAAAGCAATAATAAAAATGTAAAGTGCATAAATCAATAAATAAAGATAAAAAAAGTATAGATAGCAATGAGTTACGTTTATCCTATATGTGCGGATGTGTTGTCTAGTAGACAAATTTGTGAAATTGCATGGAGTTCGATGCTCCTACTTATAGAGAAAAAAATTAAACTAACTCATATTGCATGGATGACATCGGTGTTCTAACTTCCTTAAAGTCTTCTTATGTAATTTTTTTTCTTATACTTTGAATTTTGAATGCTAAAGAACTATAGAACTATAAACCGTTGCGAGAAAGACTTCTTTGATACACCTTGATATGAAAATTTTGAGAAGTTATTCAATTTTGAATTTCTTTATATTGGTCTTGGAAATATTAGTCTTCCAACTCTTGTGTTGTTGACAAGACATTCCTAACTTGAATTTTCATCTTCAAGAAATGGCATTATACTTTGAGAAGATATAATTAATTAACTTCAAAATGTTCAATCGAAATTGGCATAAAACAAATGTTCTAAACATATATGGGGAAAAAATCATTAAAAAAATTCACATTGACTTAACTACAAGAATTAAAATTGCGTGCAGGCAAATTGAATTTTGTAGGGACAAAAACATGCGAAGTTTTTTAATGGGACGAAAAATTGTATTTGATCATTTTTTTGCTTAATTGCACTTTTAGTCTCCTATTTTATCAAACTCATGAAAATAGCCCCCTTTTTTAATATCAAATTTTTGGGTCCCTCTATTTTCATATTTGGTGTAGTTTTGGTTCCAAAGTAGCAGGTTTAGAGCAAAGAAACGTTGTTTAGACCAAAATTGCAATAAATGTGAGACCAAAAAGTTCAATTGGGGGGAGGGGGCTATTTCGTAAGTTAGAAATAAATATGAAAATCAAAAGTGTAATTAAGCATCATTTTTCGGGGACATAAATTTTATTTAACTCTTTTTCTTAAGAGTTTAATAGTTTTACCCTAGGAGCAACAAATTGCAAGGTAATCGACGAATCGAAATAATTCATTAAAATTACTATTGAAAAACAAATCTAATCCACACATACTAATATCTAGTGAATAAAGCAACAAACATGCACGAGAGGATTAAGCAATATTTCAAGACATGACAACGCATATCAGAAAAGTAGTGAGGTACATAATCAATAGATAATTAAATGCTCTTCTTCATACGTGCTCATCAGATGCATTCATCATATGCTTATGTTTTTTCTCTCGTCACAAGTTTCTAAGTTGGAGAGAGTTGATAAGTGCTTAATTTATCTAAACTCCATCATATTATTTAGGCACTTATTATCTTGTTTTGCAAGAAATCTTATGAACTTCCTCGAATTTATTTATTTATTATTATAAATATCATATAGTTAGGTTTTGAGTACTAGCATAGTTACTATGATCCTTTTCCATTTCATATGTAGGATTAAAGAACAAGGAATGTTTGGGGTATCAAAAAACAAGAATTTCGGGTATCAAGAAATTCTATAAGAGTAGCTAATTAAATATAATTCCAACATAACTTCTTCATTTTTAAGTTTCATCACATTTACCTCTTTTTTTTTTATGTTACACACAACTTTGAAAAACCCTAACTTAGAATAGTAAAATATAGTTGAACGGATTAACTATTAGGAAGCCTTGGTGAAGACGACAATTAGAAATACCTTGTTACCTCTGTAAACTATCAGTTTCATTACTCTCTCTTTTCTTTTTTTCTCTTTCGCAAAATCAATAATGATATTTTTTTTAGGGACAATAATGATATATTTATTTAATTAAGTTATTTTAAAAATATTTATCAGTAGAAATAAAAAAAAAAGATTTTTATTTAATCTATCTTATAACATTGTAGACCGTAAATTATATTTTTACAATTTCAATTTAAAAAAAGGCTTAGTAGTAGTTTTAGCCCCCTAACTTTTCCAAAATTGCGATTTTGGCCCCCTAAGAAAAAAAGCTACAAAACCGCCCCCTAAGTTTTGCACCTGTGGCAGTTTTGGCCAAGACCAATTTTGAATACGCTGATGTGGCACCCTAAGTGAGGTGCCACATGTTCTTTTTTTTATTTTATTTTTTGGCCTTGGGGCTAAAACTGCTACAGTTGCAAAACTTAAGGGGCGGTTTTGTAGTTTTTTTTCTTAGGGGGCCAAAATCGCAACTTTGTGAAAGTTAGGGGGCGAAAACTGCTATTAAGCCTTTAAAAAAATGTCTCAACAAAGTGAGGCAAATGAGTGAAAAACATTTAATAGACAAGTGAAGGCTTTTGCGGTGATCACCACATTGAGCCCAAAGATATTAAAAAGAAATAAAGTTATTAGGAGATAACAAAAAGATTACAAGAATGAAAAATGAAAAATATCGATTATTTTGGAGTTTTTTCTTATGAAGGAAATATAAATGCAACTAACTTTTTAGGGTTTTCAATAGATTTCCGCCACTTTAGATAATCATATTCAAGATATTGTTAGACACTAAATATTGGTTAAAAATAATTGTAACTTATTAGTTGAAGCAATTTATTTGATTACATTTCTTTATTTAACTTCATCAATATAATACTTATACATACTTTTCTTTGAATCGGCAAATATTATTAAACGTCATCCCCGCAAGACGCAAGGTATGGACGAAACAAGATACAAATGGTGCCGCATATAGACGGAACACCATAACCACCTAAAAACACCCCTGAAGATAATCCCACCAAAACACATCACCACCTAAAACAGACTCCAAAAAAAAACAAGCACTATAAACACGGTCTCCATCACCGTCCATCGTCACTACTCACCCACAAAGAACACCTTGAAAATAAAACTCCCAGACCCCAACACCCAAGTTGAGCCACATTTTGAAGAGCACTTAACCAAAGGATCATCTAGCTATCACAAACCTCGCGACCTCCGAACCACCGAAAGAGCACAACACAAAGCCCAAAAACCAACTTGAGTCAAAGAACTGACTCCCGATCACGAATCAAAAGTGATCGGCACACCAGACTATAGTACCAAATTAGTAGGGCACCCCTCTCCCCCGGTACACCAGAGAAAAACCAAATCCAGTCAAACAAAGATTGCAGCTAGACCCCGACTCCGATCTCGAAGCCAAATGAATAGGCCCACCGACAACCAGAACACAATATGTAAGACGAAAGACATGGCAAGCGAAGTTTAAACAACAAACAAATCAAAAGGAAAAGACTCAACACAACGTGACACGAACCCTCCAAACTCTGAAAACACCTAAACCACCCAAAAAGCACAAACAAGAGCTAGTGACGACGAACATGGACCCATGTAACAGATGTTGCTTCTAAAGGAAATCACCCCAACAAGCACCCACCTCCTCACTTAAAACACCAACCACCACCGCAACACCCAACCTCTCCCTTAGAAAGCTCCCGTCCGCAAAGCATTCCGACACCAAATTTGAGCCCAAAAAAATCCACGACCATCCATCCAAACCACACCACACATCATCACCACCACCACCATGACATTCCGAAGAAGCAGTCACGGTGAATACCCACAAACCAACGATAAGGACTGAACTACTCCAGCTAACCACCTCACCATGAAACAAACGGCAACACAAACATCAATCTAGGAAGACAAAATTCAACAACAAAACACGGGCAGTGACGTCGGTCTAAAGCGGAAAACTCAACCCAGATTATTGAAAAGCGACCGCCGGTGACAAGGAGAAGGCGCCCGTTGTCAGAGTGAAACAAAAACCAATCCAAAAATTTGCTAAAACCTACCAACACGACCCAAAACGGAGCCAAAGCGTGTAGTGAAACGATATATAAAGGAAGCGCGGAGATGCTGCCGGAAAAAATTGGCCGCCGGAATCCTAAAGGGCAACGAATCTGGAAACGGAGCTAAAGGAAGGAAGCTTAACCACCGCGGATCTGAACAACAGCCGCCGTAAAACGGCCACCAAGCAGATCCGGATTTGGATCCGGATACAAATCCACACCACAAAACCACCACTAGGTCCTCCATGAAAACTCCACTAACACCCACAAAAAACCTCCCCGGAAGCCACCACGAACCAAACCGCACCACCGTGAGATTTGGTGCTAAACCTGTCAAAAAGCCACCAGCGATGGCGGCGCCACCACCCACCCCAGCAAGCCGGAAGAACAGATCCGAGAAGACACAACCACCAAAACCAATGAAGCTCCCAAACCGGATCTGACCTCAGCAAGAAAGTTGATCTGTAGAACAATCGCCGGAAAAGGATGAAGGACGCCAGTGGAGCAGCAGAGAAAACACGTCGCCGGAGTCGAGGTGGTGCGGAGCCGCGCCTCGTCGCACCACCTTCATATGATCTACATCTTGAGAAAGTGTTGTTGGATTTGAGGGAAAAGGAAACCGCGATCTATTTTAGAGAAAGGGCAGAGGTTTTAGTTTAGAGAGAGAACAAAAATATATAATACTTATACATACTACATCAGAAAATTAGTCGAAGCAATCTATTTGATTACATTTCTTTATTTAATTTCATCAATATAATACTTATACATACTACATCAGAAAATTTTGGTGTCCCACTATGCATACTATATGCATGGTATTATAAAATAATTTGTATGTTGTTTGATCGCAACTCCCACCCGTGCTCAGGGCCACTACTAGTTGCCTTAAATTATTTTTTTTTTAGGGGAGTTGCCTTAAATTATGTATGGTTAATTGATACTACCTAGTTGATATGTCAAACCTATACATCATATAAATGTACACTTTCATTTGAGTTTATAATTAGAATGTAGGGTTAGTTATTTTTTTTCCCTATAAATATTTCATCTTTTTGTTTTACTACTCTTAAAAAATTTATTCAACTTTTAGTCCCTTAAAAGTTTTGAAGCACAACTTTTGGTTCCTGCTTTTAAATCAACTCATCTATATCATCTAAAATTTTAAATGAGTTTTTGTAAGAATATTATATGAATCTCTTCCTAAAACAATCAGAATTTTTTTTACGAAACATGAATTAAATATGAATTTTTAAGCGAAAAATATAAAAAATCATATTTAATTCATCATTTGTTAAAAAGAAAAAATTAAAACTTTTGCAAGAGAAAATTCTATAATGTACTAAACATGACTAAAAAAAATCAAAATTACGAATGATACACATGAGTTCAGTTAAAAGCAGAACTCAAAAGTGGTGATAGAAAACTTTTTTTGAACTACAATTCAATGGAAACTAATATGGGGACTAAAATAAAAAGGTATAACCAAAAACATATTTAACCATAGAATTACTAGCTAGAGCTTGATATTCACTTGAACTTTCAACCTTGTGATTTATTTATGGAGCATGTTTCAAATCAACCAAAAAAGAGTTTTCAATCACAACTATTTGACAATCAATATTCGATCGCTTCATCCAATGTATCAACAAAAATTCTCCACTTAATCCAACGTATATATTTTGCTCTAGTTTGATACATTCACTTTAACAAACATCTTTGATGGTTTGTATTAATTGGTCAAGCAAACGTATCGGCAATGTGTTATAGAAGTGATAGATGCTTGAGTTATTTAGGTATGTGGTCAGAGATTTGATTTATGATCAAGGAAAAATAAAACATATATATTGAAGGATGTTAACTTAAAAATATCTCGTGAAATTAGTCTCTACAATTATACATATGTATACTTTAGTTTACCAAACAAAGAAAACATATCATCATAAAGTAAGAGAATTCGATATATCAAGGGACAACAAATTCTTGGCCCTCCTTTCAAATAAGAGCTTTTTGGTAAAAGAGATGGAAGTAATTGACCTATCATATAGTGGCATAAATGAATGCAGTGTATAGGGCTAGAACCACACATATGTGTTCTCAATTAGCATATAAAAAGCCACACTCTAAACGTAATATTATATTGCAATCTCTTAACAATTCAGATACTACCTTGTAATAATTGTTCTCTAATTATTCACTATTAACTCTTTCAATATTCAAGATGCTTAGTTCTTTTGTTGGTAAGGCACAAAAGAGTTTATCACTTTTTGTACCAAGAAAGCATGCATTGAGCTACTGGAGTGAAGATCATGCCACAACTGGGGTTGCCGATGATGTCATGAAAGGTTACTTTGCTGTTCTTGCAAGGAAGGGTGAGGAAACTAGAAGGTTTATTGTTGGGTTAGATTACTTAACTGATCCTGCTTTTTTGGGATTGCTTGATGATGCTTGGGAGGAGTATGGTTTCAGACAGAAAGGAACTCTTGTGGTTCCATGTAGGCCGATAGAATTACAGAACATTTTAGATGGCCGGAAAACATAGAGCAGACACAACGCCGTTGAAGGAGGTGATCATATTCCGGAGTCAAGATCCTCTTTATTTCGAAAAAGAAATGAATGATTCCATTTATGAGAAGAAGAACAACTACTATAGGGTCTAGGAATATCAAAGATATTTGTTTGTCTAATCTATTTTCTAAGTTTCATATATAATTTAAAAATTGTTGCACCGATAAGATGTGAGTGCACCTACGCGTTTGTGATGTAAATTAATTGGAATCAAACTTGCTTTAAAAATTAAGGTTGTGTTTGGATTGAGTATTTAATTTGAAATACATGGTCATCTATTTTGTTATTATTTTAATTTTAAATATATTAATATGGATATATAAATATATTTAAAATTAAAAGAACAACAAAATAGATGACCATGTATAACATTTCAATCAAAATTAATCTATTTTTTTACAAACATTTTATAACTTTTATTTAATTAAAAAAGAAATTTTGATTTTTTTTAATTGTTTCTTTTATAGTTTTTTTTTATATTTCACATATAAAAAGTTGATCATATAAATATAAAAAAATGTTATGATTCAAATTATAGCATATGAGGAAATACACTCCAATAACCGAATTGATTGAGGTAAATGGATACTCGTGATCTTAAAATCAATGAAGCTTGAATATGCATAAATAGGAAATTTTGATTTTATGCCAAAATTTTGTTTAAGTTCTTCTTCCCTTTCTATTGCTATTTCATCTCAGGTACTCTCCAATAGAGTAATGACCTTAAGCACTTAAGAACAGTACTTATGTTACTGTGCTCTGGTTCAGTCCTCTCTTGAAAACCGTTGTATCAACAGCATTACTATATGTCTAATTATAATCAACTCGGAAATTCACGATTAGCCGAAATTTTATATCACTAGTTTACTAGTCAAGATCAAAGTAACAAATTTTTGGACTTGGAAAGACAGCAAACTCATGTTGAATTCCTCTAGAACGAGTGCTTTTGTGGCATAGTATTTTTTAAAATTAACTTCAAATGGTGACGAACCTTTGACTGTGCATTAACCAATTTTGTCATAACGGAGATCAAATCTGCGAGAATATTGATCATGATTCTATCCTCAATCTTTGTTGATTTGGATGACCAATAAAACATTAAAATTAAAAGTTATTTATTTTACTTTAAAAGAACCGGTTAAACTTCAGTTCAATCTGATTCAACCGGATTCGATATAAAAAGAAACATTTTTATATCGAATCAAGTTTTGACAGCATTGCTATTTACCAATTTATTTTGATATAAAAAAACAATTGTCTTTAGCTTGTTGTTCCCATTTTTTAATTTTTAGTTTGATAATTGATGAGAAAAAGAAACAAGTATACTTTGATATTAAAAAATGAAAGTTTTTTATCAAAAAATCTTATAGTTTTTAAACAAAAAATAACAAAGTACTTGAACCAGTTGCAATAAATTCAATTTGTCCTTGTTTCACTTTTTATGTATAATAAAAACAATTTCAAAATGTAACAATTTTTTATGGCCTTAATTCAAAGTTCTTATTATAAAACATTTCACTATTTTCTCTCCCAAAATTCCAAATCTAATAAACTGTTTTTTCTTTGTTATACTGCCAATGCCAAATCAAACCCACATTGTGGCTCATAAACAACAAGATCATGCATAATAATACTAAAAGAAACTTAATGCAAACCGTCATGCATAAGTCTTTTCACATCAAAAACAATTAAGAGAAAATTAAACCACATCCATACCACAAACTTTGAGTTTTGCCCAAAAAGTAGCTAAACTATTGAGAAAAAAATGAAAGTACTCATCCTAAACATAAGTTTTGAACAAATCCCTATTACTAGCATTGTATCCACTACTTTATTTCCTTAATCTTCATTGAACTAAGTTGTCATCATTTGCCAGCAGACCAATAGTTAAGGAACTCTGGTGTGAAAATTTGGGTGTAATAACTCCAAGCACCAAATGTGTAGTCGTTTGGTTTTGTGGCGACGTATATTTGAGAAAGATAAATTTAACCGTGTAAATGTTATTATGTTAATTGTTATGTTAATCAAAGTAAATTGATAAACAAATTAGATACCGAGCTTATAGAGAAAATTAGATACTGAGCTTATGGTGACCTAGCTGGTTGGTTTTTTTTTAAACAAAATATTTGTGCCTAAAAATAAAAACTATTTTCATAATTTATAGAAGTTTTAGTAATTAGAAGTTGGTGGACATCCCTATAAGGCTCCCATGTGAAGGGAAACTCCAGATATCGAATCAAGAAGAAGATGTCGATCAAAGGAGTGACAATAGTTGGTTGTTTAGTACTCGTGATGTTGATATATCATAGTGAAGCTCATCCATTTGCAAATATACTAGTTCTTTGTGTTAAGATTATGAGAGGAAGTCCTCAAATACAAATATCAATTGAACATGGTTTGTCACTCACAGATCATACTGCAACATTCATCTCACATAAATTCTCTTTGCAAACATTGTGAAAATACTTGTAATCACGTTGACAAAACGAAATGATAAAAGGGTTAAATTATTTTTTGTCCTTATAAATATATAAATTTTTTATTTTAGTGATCTCTTTGAAAAATTTGTTTGACTTTTAATCACAAAAGTTTTTCATCCCCATTTTTGGTCCTACATTTTTAGTACACTATATGTCTAACTTTCATATCTTTTAATGAAATTTTTTAGAAATGGGTAGAATATCATGACAATAGTTTCCAAAATAAATTGGAATTTTTTAACAAAATATGAATTAAATATGAATATTCATGTTTTTTGTGTTTAAAAATTTATATTTAATTCATGTTTTGATAAAAATTTCAAAAAAAAAAAAATTGGAAGAGATTGTCATAATATTCTACACATTTAAAAAAAATCATTAAAAAATATAAATGATAGACATGAGTTGACTAAAAAATAGGGATCAAAAGTAGTGATGAAAACTTTTGAGGAGTTTGTTGTCATCAGATTGAAGTAAAATGACATGTATTAATAATTTTGAGGAGTTGACTAAAAAGTAGACATAATTTAATAATATTATTAAATTATTTAAGATTATTATATGATAAGTGTTGTTGACTGTGTTCCTAAAAAAAAGTGTAGTTAACTTTTACCATAGATAAATTAATAATTAATACTACTATTGAATATTATATATAAAATATAATAATTAATACAACTATAATAATAAATATATTATTTTATTTAAGCTATTATTTAAAGGGTGCTCTGAATAAACGTTTGTGAAAAATATCATTAGCATAAACAAAAGTTGATGCTATAAGAGTTGTGATCCAAGTCAATGAGTGATGATCCAATGAGTGACGGGGTTAAGATTAACCACAGTCAAAATGACACCATTTTGACTCAATTGGTGGCTGAAACCACCGCCAATATAGCATGTCACCCGTTTTGCCAGATGAATTGATCGAAGAGATCCTCATGAAGGTTCCTATGAGACCTCTCATACGAATGAAGTGTGTGTGCAAATCGTGGCAAGCCCTAATCTCCAATCCTCGATTTGCAATCTACCATCTTCTACTTACTGGTCTCTACCATGAGGACTAATAAGCATCAAAATCACATCTTATCCGTTGAACTATTTTTGAAAAATCAATCAATCCTTGTTAAATTTGTTAGCATCAGCATGAGGCACCATTATTGTATTCTTGATTCCTGCAATGGGTTGTTGTTTCTTTATGATACTAATAATCAATATAATTTCAAGTTGGTCTCTTAATGTTAAATTGAAGTATGCTATATTTTAATAATTTCATAAAATATTAGAATAATTGAACATAAGTTATATCAAGTAAAGTGACAAAAAATCAAATTTAATCCTTGAATTTTGGCAACATGGATAGTCTACAAAAGTTTATAGCTTTAGTGCGGCAGATTTTGCATCGAATTATAATTTTGAAGAGTGAAAACTCATTTTAAGAGGGAGAAAGGTTAAATTATGCATAATTTAACTTTAATACAATACTTTTTTTTGAAAATATATTTGATACGGTATAAAAATACATCATGTATGACAATTGATTTGACTTACGGTGAGATAAAAAATTAAATTGTATCTACACTATTTATAAATACAACGTTGGACAACAACGTTGTTGTCAAAATAATGTTTCTCTTTGGCAAAACCTACGCAGAGGTAGAAGCTTAAGTGAAAATGTGTGTATAAGGAAATTCTCATGTTAACGTTACTCAAACAAAATTAATTATATAAATAAGCATTATAATATAATTTGAGAAGAAACTTGTATAATTTACATATTTTTGAGTTGTTCATATCTAATTAGAAACTTAATTTGGGGGGTGGGGTGGGGGAAGTTGGTATCTGTGAGGGGTATGTTAGAACCATGTAAGTTCAAAAAACAATATCGCTATAGTATATTTTGAAGATAATAAGACTATTGATGAACGAATAAATTGTCTACTAATTGTGCCTATAAGCATGCAAATTAGTATAACGAAAATAAAAGAATAAAGTCAATAATCATGTCTTAATGCAATGGTTGAACATCCAAACAAAGAAGACATATAATTATGCTTAAGAAAAGGACAAGTGGTCATCAAGAAGAAGACAAATTGACCAAGCCCACAACAAGAAAGCAAACCCTCAAGTCAACACATTGTCAACAAAAGCATCATTTGTGCTAAGAAGTTCAAATATCTGACCAAGTAATTGATGAGCAAAACCGCAAGTGTACGGTTTTATCGAAGTAGTAAAAAGAGAGTATCGTTCCAACAGGGAGTTGTTCAATTTGATTGACTTTTAAAAGATGATTAGAAGAGAATTTGATTATAAAGATTGAGTTTTAAAGGTTTTAAAACAATAATAATAAAAAGCGCCTTGGGATTATTGGTTCATCATAATGACGAATCCTTCACAAACAAACCCTAAACCATGACTTTATATTTGACCTACTTTCTAAAGACAAGTTTCTCTTTAGCGTATCAAAGCCTCTCTCGA
>Ga0315913_1007160_pt1 | contig 13433 bp, 3 predicted proteins | sample MpolsnodulesMG_FD_207736 | JGI IMG/M metagenome (GOLD analysis project Ga0315913, IMG submission 207736) | Medicago polymorpha root nodule microbial communities from Los Angeles, California, United States - small nodules | ecosystem: Host-associated > Plants > Roots > Nodule | place: USA... | reverse complement strand
GCTATTTCTTTTTACTTAGGCTTTGTTTGCGAGTTTTGAGGGGAGGGGAGGGGAAGGCTTAGGAGGGGAAGGGAAGGGAAGGAAGGGAAGGGAGAAAGGAGGGAAAACCTTTCCCTTGTTTGGGAGTTAAAGAAACCAACAAGGAAAGGAGATGGATGACTTATGTGATAATTTTACCATTTTACAATTTTTTTCTCTTAAAATCAATACATTGTGTTATACTTTGTAATTTATCTTGTAAATTATAATTGGAATTTTGAATTATTATGAGGACAAAATTGTCAATTTGTATATATAACCCCCCAATTTGGGGGAACTTTAAAATTGGACAAATGAAGCCCTTCAAAACCCCCCAAAACCTTTCCATGTTTTTTTAAAACTCCCAAACAAGGGTTTACTTCTCCACAAGCCTTTCCTTTCCCTCCAAAACTCAACTCTCAAACAAAGCCTTAGAATAGGGATCCACCTGCTCTGAGTTATTGAATGAATTGAGGAAAATCGTTTCAAAATTCCCTCCTATGTATCAATTTAGCACTACATCATGTTTATTTTGGTTTTGGAAGAATTTTCTTCCAGCTAAATTAGAAGACATTCATTACTCTATATACATATTTTGATCAATATTTTTCTTATCAATATAATTACCCTATAAACACTCCGATCCATCATTGCCTACTTTTAGTTGATCAATTTGTATTTAAAATGAAGGAGAATTCTTTGACACTTGTGAAAAAAGGTAATGGATGGTATGATACCTATCCATTAGGCAAGATTTAATTAAGAGTCTATTGAATTGTATTGCTTAATCATATCATACATATATTTTAAACACAGCCAGCTAATATAAATATCATATAAAAAGAGAATTTGAATCATACTGCAATATGTAATAAAAAAAATTGGAAGGTCTTTCCAAACGGGTTTGAATTCTACATGGAAAAATGGGTAGTGTTAGGTGTTGTGACACTAAAGAGAATAACTTAGAAAAGATTTTGACACGAACATTTGAATAATTATCCGTCAAAAACATTTTAATTTTTGATCCAATTCACGATTATATATGACATGATCACTATCTCACACTTATATATTGAACACTTTTAATGAGCCAAATCTCCTATTTGGTTGAAGTAATCATGTTGCTAACCGCATAATTTTTAGATAAATGTTAACAAGGGTATTTAATTTCTCCTTGGATTTTAAAGAATAAAAAAACATAAATATTATTTTTGAAGTAGTGCATTTAGTTTTCAACAAAGAGGTTGAGTCAATATCTTGTAAGGATGTGGGAAATGACTTTCTGATAATCTTTTTGGTGAAAGATTTGTAAATATCTTTATTAGTATTTTTGAGACCTGCCTAATCCTAATGAGAAGTCTTGAGGTCCGTCCTTATTCTTTTGAACCCAATTCATCTATACTTTGAGAACATCAAAATAATGTATTCAATTATGACTATTTTATTTGAAACAAGTGTATTCAGTTTATTAAAAGTTAAAAAATTATTTATATAGGACAATATTTTTATATTTGATTCCTCTCCAAATACTCATAGAAAATATATATTTATGTATGGTATCAAATATGTTGTCAATTTTTACTTATTCAAATAACATTTCTAAATAGCATTTCTATCAATTTTTACTTATCCAACTTTTATCAAAAATAATTTCTTTAAAAAAAAAACATTTCTAAATGTTTTAACCTCGGTCCTTTTATACGTGCCGACATGGTCATTTTTGGCGGACACATATCACAATCTTTGTTAACTCTGTTTCTCAATAAAAAAAGAATTCACCAACCAATGAATAACTAAGCAGAACGACAGGGCTAACTGCTAAGCATCATGATTTTACAAATAATAATTGTATAAATATCAACATCAATTTCTACAATGTGTAGTAGTTAGTCAATTTTATTTGTTAGTATTAATTACGTCTTACTTACTGGAATATTAACAATGACCGATTTTGGAAGAAAGGAAGAAAGAAATAGTTTAATTTGGAAATTTCCTAGCTACTTGGTGTCAAGTTGAGGTGGGCTATTCTATTCCATGGAAAGCTTATAAAACATTACATCGTCATTAGTTTGCCAGCCATCAATAATACCGCTGTCTTCCATTAAGAAGACTCATTAGTCTTACAGAATTGGACCCCAAATGACCCCCACACAACACAACAAAAACATGTCAAATACTAGTTGAAAACTAATTGCCCTATGCAAATTCACCTTTGCTTAAAAATTTTATTATTATTTTGGGATTCATTAGCAAGTTGGAGTGTGTCTTTGGTTATATGGAGATAAAAATTGATTTTAAATGAATTATTTTTAAAATCAATTTTAATTAAAAGTAAACTGAATGTAAAATCATTTATGTTTCAATGTATTATTATGAAAGTGAGTTAAATAGAAAATTTAACCATAAAAATTAGGTTTGGAGTCAAAACCTACAAATCTTATAATCAAGTTAGAATCAATTCTATTAAAAAATATATATGTCAAAATTAAGACTCTGACATTGAAGACCTCACTGTTATGCAAACAGGTGATGATCGGTATTTGTTAAGTGACACTGAAACAGTTGGCAAAGTCAAGCGTGGCAGGAAGAATAAGAAACAGAAAAGTCCCAAGTTTGTGGCTGAAGCAAGTTCTGCTAGAATAAATACAAGATCCAAGAAAAATCCCAATATCACCACATCCTAATGAAACAGCTTGTGTGGAATCTCATAGGCATTGGATAACAGGACTTTATGTTTCTAAGTAGAGTCATTTAACACAAATGGAGGACTTGGTTAGCACTTATAAATGTCTGAGTTTTTAGGATCTTTCATCTGAGTTGTGCTCTTATTATTACCATAGATTTGTTTTAGTAAAGATTGGTCATAGATTTGTTTCAGTAAAGATTGGTCATAGTTGGCCTACATATATGTTGTAATAAGATTTAGGTCTCCTCCTGCTTTGCATTTTAATTTTTCTTGTTTTGATAAAAAATATATATATGTCAAAATTAATTTTACACCTTTAAAATTAATTTGGTGCCTTTAAAATTGTAATCAAAGATACAATCTATTCCACAATAGCAGGTTGTGATCTTATTCTTTTTTGGTAACTAGCAACTAGCAAGTTGTAGTTTGGCATTATCTACTTTGTCAAAAAGAGGGAGAAAAATAAAATAAAAAACGCATACGTGGATAGAAACTTCTCATCATTGATTTTGTGATACCCTCTTATGTCTTATCTACCATTTAATTTACAGCATGTTTGGAATTGCGGCTTGCTTTAGTTCACCACACAGTTGGCCGCCTCCATCCGTTTTTATAATGTGTCGTTTTAAGAGTTGAGTGTCAACTGTCAAGGATACTTTTTTTTTCAACACTCTTCTTAGTATATGTTTGGAATAGTTGCGGTAAAAATATCGCGTTCCAAAAGATGTTTCAACCTGAAAATAAAGAAGTCGGAATTGAAGCTTCATCTTGAACGGGCGTTTGGCACCCTTTCAACGTGGAAGCAAACACAACTTTAATAACCATTCTTTTATTTTGTAAAATTAACGTGGATTCTTGTAGAACCTTCTATAATTTGAAAATTGTTCTCGTATTAAATGGTGGAATCTACTTTATAGTTATGTATTTTATCTAATAAAAGAGATAGCACTAAAAAGAGTGTTTCTAGTTTTAATTGATGCACACTCCAACTAAATATTAAAAGATAATTGCACTCGACTCAAATACAATTTAAAGAGAGTGATAATTGATTTTATGAAAAGAGAATGTTTCTGCTCAACGGAATATGATCAAATGGTATAATTAAAAGATTTAATTGATATTAGATTGAAACTAAAAGATTAACTTTTGTAAAAAAAATGACACAAAAAAGATTAACACTCATTTCATGACCTTCTTTTTATTATAAATATAACAATTTTTATGTGTTCAGTCTCCGGTTTCCATGGTAAAGAGGCCATGTTAAATTGGAGTTTGTTTGAACTTTAGTTGTTCATTTAAAAATCAAACTCATGTTTTTTTGAACAATTGTTTCCAAACTTTTTTTAAAAAAAATATAACAGCTATTTTATGACGGAGCAAGCTAAGTATTTTTATATAATATCGAGAGGCCAGATTGCAGTGCATGTTTATCTTTTAGATTGTTGTTGATTCACACGAGTATGAAATATATGACTCAATTATTGTTCGAGTCAAGCATGCATAGAATGGTATGCGTCGTAGAGCTAAAATTTTGTCTCTAGCGTGATGTGCATGCAACAAATTTGAAGCAATCCACTTCCACAGTCCAATCATCTTCCACTAAGCTTCCCCAACATATAGTCTTTCCTCAAGTATTTAATATGATATTTATATATACAAATTGTGCATATTTAGGTTGTGTTTGTTTCAAGTTTACCAAATTTATTTTTATGAATAACATTCCTTAGAATATAAAGATGGAAATTTTATTCTAAGGTATTTAAAAAAAATATGTTTGCTTAACATTATAATATTACTGGGAACCATAAAAATAGGGATTATAATAGATAATTACATATAAATTTGTTTTTATCTTCATGGGAACTTTATTCCCACTATTTTCTTTGGGAAAAAATTTCTATTTACAAAAACATTTTATTCTCGAAAATAAAATTTAATAAACTTGTAACAAATATAGACATGTATATTTCCATCGTTTTCTATCGCTTTATTCCCAAAAATCTACGAATAGAACTTAAAATAAATGCGCCGTTAATGTATCTCTAAAAAAAAACTTAATGTAAGATCGATCAAGAAATTGTGTATATTTAAATCCATTTATGACAGAAAAACACTCAATATTATCAATTGCAAACTAGGAAAATATTCACGATGATTAAAAGTTCAAATATATTTCTTAAGTACAAGGATGACATTTAGAAGATTGTATGTTTTATATATTTGGAAGGAGTTTGGGATGGCCCCTATATCTCTGTTAGCTGTGAAAATCCGTCATTTTTTGAGAATCCGTCATTTTTTGGATATGTTATGAACATTTTTTTTTTTAAATTGCAAGTATCATTCATATTTATTTGAATAAGTATAGCTACTGAATGAATTTGCTTGAAATATAAAGAAGAAAAACAACAAAAATAGATTATTTATACTCTTTCAAAAAAACAAATTTATTTATTAGACAATATAGCGACTAAATTGTCTGTTTTCAATTATTATTATTATGGACATAACTGTCCCTTTCTTAAGGTGGTTTAAGCAAGAACTAAATTTTCCTGATGTTTTTTCACAAGGACAAAAGAAAAAAAAATTGAGAAACCAAACTGAATCTCAAATTTTTATTAGGGATTAAAATGAATTTTCTTACTCTTTTTTTGGTTATTATATGCCTATTTAGAGTTATTTAATGAACTATCAAAGTAATTTTAAAGTTTTATGAATTTTTGCTGACCCACATAACTAAAACTTTAGTTTTGTTGATTGAATTTTGAAATTCTATGTTTATATATGTTGTTATTAAGCGGCAAAGCTAAGCTCATAGTCACTTATAGTTTTTATATTTTTTTTATAAATCTTAACGGGCTTGCAGCCTAAGTCCATTTGCTAATCCCGTAAGAAAATTATTTTTTCATTTCTGAAATTTATCATTTAGCCAATTACAGCTGGTTCAGCATTAAGACACTTTTAAAGTCGGTTAAATCGATTTTAAAAGTGAATGAAGGCAGTTAATTGTTGTTGACCAACGATAGTTGAAAAAAAGGCAATTGTCATCTGGGAGTGAAAAATTTCCCAATAACCTTTCAAAAAAAAAAAAAACACCTTTTTTCCATAAGCACTCATGGCAGTTGTGTATTTCCTTCGGTCACATTTATAAGCAAAAAATAAATTTTTAGGTACATTGATTCATTAATGTATCCGATCACATTTATAAGAAAAAAATTATTTTTTGCTTATAAATATGACCAGAGGAAATATATAACAATAAGACTGATCCTTCTTCATTTCTACAAAACAAAACACTCAAAACAACCCAAAAGTCCAAACAAAGCAACTCCTAAAGGATCATATTTCAAGCGTTTAAAGGTTCTAATCAAGAGGTGTGTTTTCATTTTCCCTAACTTGTCTTTTTTATTTAACGTTTTTTGTTGGTTTCTGCAATCGTTTCAGAAGGACCCTTCTGGTGCAACAATATCTGTTGCAAGCTTAAAGGAGTGGTTCTTTCGGTGAGTCACATTTTTTCCTTGTTATAATTTTATTAGGTTTTGAGGTAAACACTTGAAGTACATTTTGTTTTAACTATTTTATTTTGTAGAATATATGATCAAATAAGTTTTGGGTTTCTATAAATATCTCAAATTTCATTTTTAGTCTGTCTAAAAAATTTGAACAAGTTTTGGTACCCCAAATATTTTCGATCATGATTTTTGGTACCTCTTTTAAAATCAACTCAGTATTCTTTTCACATTTTAAAATGAATTTTTACAAACATGTTTAGAATATTACAACAATATCTCTCACAAAAACCTAGATTTTTTTAAACCAATATGAATTAAATATAAATTTTTAAGTACTGACAACTTAAAAGTTCATATTCAATTCATCCCTTGTTAAAACAAATTAACTTTTGCTCGGCCTAACCCAATTTTGTGTGGGCTAAAAGAGCCTCAGCCAAAACGAACCAGTTGTTTTTGGGCCTCCATTTTTATGGCCCAATAAGTGAAAATTTAAGGGTCTTTACTTTTTCCACCCTATCTTATTCTCGTGCGCCCTATTTTTTTTCTTTCTGAAAATACCATCTATTCGGATTATAAAATCCGAAACAGGTTGTTAGGTATTTTCAAAATTTAGAATCTGAAGAAAAAAAATGAAGAATTGTTCGTATTTGATATCAAACGTCTCTGCTGACCGTCGTACAATCCCCACATAAACTACAAAGCAATTGCATGGGTTGTATGAGCGATCAACACTCAGCAGTGACGATGATATCATAAACACTCCTATATAACTAAAAAAATGAAGGAAAAAGTAAGGATGAGAAATGGAGAATGAATGAATTTGTTGAAGCATGCAAGACTATGTATAGTCATAAACCTATCCTAGATTGTAACTACAATCAAAGGAAACATTTACAATGCTCCAACCGACCAAAAATACATTGAACACACCACAAATCGTCCAAACCTCGAGTGAAACGTCACAGTCCACACAGTCTGGGAGGTTTCCAATCAAATAATCTGAAACTTTCTAAATATTTTTAGATTGTATAATCCGAACACCACCAGACTCTGTTTAAGTTTGATTTTTGGAGGGTTTTCATGGCAAATAACATAGGCAAAATAAAATAAAATAAAAGGTACAAAACATAATTAAATGGCTCAAAACAACGGAAGTGATGAAACTTTTGGGAATGTGTTTGAAGACGTGTTTTTGTACTTGATCCAGCTGACCTGCCAACTAACATATTTCAATCGACAGGTCAACTGGATTAAGTTCACAAGAACCTCTTCGGAATCAAATCTGCAACATAATGATGAAATGTAAGGTGTTTTAAAAGAATTGTTTTGAGTTAGATCTTGCTGCCTTGCCAACTGACATACTGATATTGCCAAGGCAGCAAGGTCGATCTAACTCAGAGCAACCTCTTGGTGTTCATATCTTTCGGAAGATTTTTTAGAGTTTTTTGTTGTGTGTTACAACAAATGAACCGAAGACACTTATTTATAAAAGTTTATGTGTGTTGTAGACCACATAAACTTTCAGTGCAATAGCTCACCAAAACTTTATATGGACTAACTCACCAAAATTGACAACAAAGAAAATCGAAGCTAAGACTTTGAAAAAAAATATTTTAAAACTATGTAATCACTTAAGTACGTGTATCGTGTACATATAACTTAATTGAGTAAGACTTAAATAATCACACAACCAAATATGTAGTGCTTATGTACAGACACAAAGTTGCACATATCCTCAAAATGTAAGATCATTTATTATTATTTTAATAAAAAATATTTCTTTTGTGTGTGTCTATATAAGAATTGATCTACCTTAGTAATTCTAGTGGAAAATATATTAAAAGGTTTGAGAATGTCTGTATTGGACCGCATCAAAATATTCTAAATGTATCCATCCCACAATAGAATTGTCGTCCGGCAATATTACATTGTTTCGATCCATTCTATGAAACACCCTTAAAATACAATAAAATAGAATGATTCTCCAATGGTTTCATTTTTTGTTTTTCAAGATAACAATTAACGACAACATAAAATTGCTTAGTAGAAAATCAAACAGGAAACTCATCAGGAAATGGTTGCTGTTGCCAGTTGTTGAATTTCACCCCTTCATATTTGGCTATGTCAATACCGACCAAGACGGCTCAACTTCAACTTCAACTTCAACAACAATACTTTCTTCTAACAATGCCTCGTAGATTACTTCAACTCCAAGGTTTCGTTTTTGTTCCTTGCTAATCAAATGATATACAATGTAATGTAATAATTGGAATATGATGTAATAAGCACATTTTTATAGCTTTATTAGTTTGTTCATGTTAAATGTTCTTTGATCAATGATGAATGAAATCTTGTAATGTGGCAGAGACACCTCCTTCCTCCTCATCCTCTTCCTCGCCACACCACGCCTCCGGAGCTTTGTACTTTTTCCTTGGAGGGATCGTAGTGCTTGTCATATTGCTCATTCTTCTCTTTGTATTTTGGAAGCGTATTAGACGTGGCAGTGGCAAAACAGAAGAACTACCGGAGGAGACAGCTCCACCACCTAGTCAGACACAGAAGCAAGGTAATATGATAAAACATCATAAAAAGTTTACCACAAAATATAAAGTAAAGTCAAATTGTTTTTATAAAAGCTATAAGTTGCTTTCATAAAATTTACTTAAAGTTGATGGAAATAAACTAAAAAACTATTTTCATAAGCTCTTCAGCTTTTCAAGCGTTTAAGCAGTGGATAAAGTTAATCCAAACAAGCCTAAATACAAAATATTATTTAATGCTTACATAGCAACATATATAATTTGTTTAATTTTGCCCATGGTTGTGCTGATAAAAATAACCATATTTCTGTTATTTGTGCTTGGCAATTTACCAGAAGAGGTGATGAAGAGGATTATCCCAACTAATCAACAGTCAGGTAGTTTTAATAAAGCATAAGCTATGAAGTATATTTGACATTATACATGTAACATAGCATTGTAAATATCAATCTGTGTTGAAGTTTCTATATGCATACAGGATTCATGGAGTTCATTAGTGGGAATCTTAGGACAATTAGCTACTTTGATTTCCAGACATTGAGAAAAGCCACCAAGAATTTCCATCGCAGATATCTTCTTGGAAGTGGTGGATTTGGCCCTGTCTATCAGGTATAATATAGGTACTAAATCTAATGATACTTACTTTGATACACAATTTTGTAGTTATCAAATGAAGATTTTATAAACCGTGAATGGAACCTTAGAATGAATCGTAAGTTACGTTGCAATAAAAGTACGCCATTTTTAAGTAATAATCACGTTACATAACAAAATTACAAGGCTAGCCTTGATACTTCAAGATTCAAGTCATATATATATCAAATGGCAAAACCAAAGTTGACAAAGAAGTAGTTGTCTGCAATAAGTTTAGATAGTGATTTATTATAATGAATCAAGATTCAAAATAAAATTCATGTACAAATAGATATGTCGCAAGAGATTCGTTTTGATTAAATTCTTAATCATGATGCACCAATGTTACTATTATATTACATAATATCAAATTTAAGAAGCAGCAAATAACGTGGGGAAACCAACATGGAATTGAGTTTTCTACAGTTGTACCTTTGGTAATTAAGGCTCATATAAGTTCATGTACTTATTGAGGACTACTTGTGTTTTGACAGGGAAAGTTGGCAGATGGAAGGCTAGTTGCTTGTAAGAAATTGTCTCTTGACAAATCTCACCAAGGAGAAAGAGAATTTCTAGCAGAAGTTAGAATGATCACAAGCATCCAGCATAAAAATCTTGTTCGCCTTCTCGGATGTTGCTCAGATGGACCTCAAAGAATACTTGTTTACGAATACATGAAGAACAGAAGTTTGGACTTCTTTATACATGGTATATATCCCAATGTCCTTTCTATATCTTTATACTATACATCGTATCCTTCCGAAATAGTATTTTCCTTGAAGTTATGAAGGAACTGAATATAGTTTGTTCAATTTAAATAACTGTTACGCTTGATGTTTCTTTGTGATCAGGGAAGAGTGATGAATTTCTTAATTGGAGCACCAGATTCCAAATTATTCTTGGAGTAGCGCGAGGATTGCAATACCTTCACGAGGATTCACATGTAAGAATTGTTCACCGAGATATTAAAGCAAGCAACATTCTTCTTGACGAAAAGTTTCAGCCGAGGATTGGAGATTTTGGACTAGCTAGGTTCTTCCCTGAAGACCAAGCTTACCTTAGCACTCAGTTTGCCGGAACATTGTAAGTCCTGTATTCAATTGACACGATTCAGACACCGACACATAAGATTACATTAAAATAATTTATTTTAGACATGTGAGTGTCGTGCTCAGTGTCCGTGTCACTTCAAATTTTTTATTGATCTTTATCTCTTTTTGTCTCTTATGATTAGAGGTTATACAGCTCCTGAATATGCAATTAGAGGAGAATTATCTGAAAAGGCAGACATCTATAGTTTTGGAGTTCTTTTGCTTGAAATCATCAGCTGCAGAAGAAACACAGATCTCACTTTACCATCAGATATGCAGTACCTACCAGAATATGTAATTTCTCATCTTCATTTCTAAAGTAACTTTAATTATAATTTGAACCGATTTATATCTTATAAGAAGCTTGGAGATTAATGTTTCTGTGAATCTTCATATTTAGGCATGGAAACTTTATGAGAAGTCAATGGTAATGGAACTTATAGATCCAAAGCTGATAGAAAAAGGATATGTAGAAAAAGATGTTATGCAAGCATTCCATGTGGCCTTTTTATGCCTTCAGCCACATCCAGATTTAAGACCTGCTATGTCACAGATTGTAGCATTGTTAACATTTAAAATTGACATGGTTACAACACCAATGAGGCCAGCTTTCCTTGATCGAAGGCGCGTAATGGACGATGAGAATCATTCTTGGGAAGTCATATCTGAGGTTTTACAAACTCCTGTGGCTAGTGATTCTACGTTATAATAATGTAAAAGCACCAATATATTTGAAGATCATGGATCCAAATTTTTATGTCAAATAGGAGTTGTAACCTTGAAGTTCAAAGAAAGAAGTTAAATGTTTGAAGGCTCAAACCAAGAATAGATTATTCACTATGTGTATATATGTGTGTATGAAAATCAACTCTTATTGGCATAAATTTGGCAATTTTGAATCTGTGTCCCTTGTCTAAGTTATATATTTGTCCTAATAGTTTTTTAAGTTTTTTCGTTCACTTACAATATTATCTTTTTGGCTTAATTGTAGCTTTGGCCCCCTAAGTATCACAATCTTGCGGTTTTGCTCCCTATAAAAAATAATAACAAATTAGCCATAAATTAGCCTCCTATGTTTATCTCAGTTTGCACTTTTAGCCCCAGACCAATTTTGACCAACTCAGTGTATATGTGACACCCACGTCACTTAGAGAGCCAAAATCGCAAGATTGTGATTTATGAGGCTGCTAGTGTGTATCATCATCAACCTAGCAACAATTTTTCAATAAAACAACTTTAACAGCTAAAAAAAACCATCTTCAACCCTTCTCCATTGACACCTCTCACCATCTTCCCCCCACAACATTCACCACTCACCCATTTATTATTAATTATTTATTTTCATCTTGCTTCAAAACCTCATTCAATTCTTTAGCTCTTACTCCAAATCAAGTGAAATATAGGACCTAAAGTAGTTCTTGTTGGATATGTAGTAAGTAGATGAGGAAAATGTCAAGGAAAGTAAGGATTGGAGTGTAAGATAGTTTCAAGTTCACCTTCTTTGGTATAACAAGTTTTTGGGTTTTTTTGCAAACTTAAAATTTCTCACAAATTTCCGAATTGATGAATTTTTAAGGAAAATTATTATGGTTGGGGAAATAATTATGGTTTACACTACCAAAAAAAAGTTTACCGTAGGGTTTGAGGAAAAAAAATGATTCATAGTAAGAGGAAGAAAATGAATTTTGATTTTTCTTTTTTCAGCTTTGAAACACTAATCTCATACAAACACATAACTTCAAAACTTATATACAATTTCACCTTCATTGTCATGTCCCCTGATTCCTATATCCTTACAAGTTATCATACTCACATTTAATGAGGATGAGAAATTAAATATCATTTCCGTCTTCGATGGATTCAAGTATCACTGCCTCATCCCCGTATCCGCAATGAATCAAATTTTTAATAAAAAAACAAGTTTTTTCTAACCCCGACAACAATGTTGTAATGCATTATTCAGCGATATGTTCATTTAACATTTATTTTTTTTACGGATGATTTTGTTAGTGCACTTAACTTTCTAACAAAATGGGGTAGCATTAGGACAGTGTATCACTTTTTAATGTATTAAATATATTATTCTATAAAAACTTGTTTGGATTTGTTAGACAAATACTCTAATAATAAATTTATGGATATTTTGATATGAACATAGATCATTAAAATTATTCTTTTAATAGTAAAATCTTTGAACCACCAAAGATTTGACATGAGTCATATAGTATTTTTTTTTTTTTGTTTGAAATGAATCCTATACATAGAGTATCATTAAATATTTAATCGTAATGGACTAGTAACCGAATCATTCATTCCCAATTTCTCATCACAACTTTCTAGTTATCCCTTCCCCTCTCATATGTCCGAACCTTCCATAAAAACGATCATCAAAGTGTGCCAAAAGATTGAGAGTGAAAGACAAAAACAAAAGGAAGAATCAAACAAACAATACTTTCCCCATCCCACATTGACTATTCTCTCTCCCCCATGCCATTCCTTTTTTTTTCAAATAGTATTTTATTTTATTTGACTCTGTTGAATTGCCAAAAGGGAATATAGAAATAAAAATTTACTATATGTACAGAACATAACCTCGAGATATACAATGTGAGAAAGGGACCGTAAACAAGAATAGCAAAGCACCATGGTTCATGTCAAAAAGTAGGTTTTGCTGGGATACAAACAGGGAGACAAAGACAAAAGCAAATAAAATTTTATTTATAAATATATAGTATGCATTGAGTGTTAACCTTACCCTTTCTAATTAATATTTGCAGCTAGCATGGCAGTGATGACATTCATTTCTTCTCCCCCTATCCGACACACATTTAATGCCGTTTCTTGATTAACAATGCAGGTTTATGGATCATATCACAACCACCTTATTTCTTTTTTTAACCTATGAATCACATCAACACCCCTCACCCAAAATGTACGTGACCCCTCCTCTTAGTTC
>Ga0315913_1007159_pt1 | contig 13434 bp, 10 predicted proteins | sample MpolsnodulesMG_FD_207736 | JGI IMG/M metagenome (GOLD analysis project Ga0315913, IMG submission 207736) | Medicago polymorpha root nodule microbial communities from Los Angeles, California, United States - small nodules | ecosystem: Host-associated > Plants > Roots > Nodule | place: USA... | reverse complement strand
CAAATTCAATATCCTTTCATTTTAATTTTTGTAATCACATTTACATCTAAACCTTAAATACTAAGCCCTAAACCTCCTATATATATATAAAAAACTAAACCCTAAACCTACTCTATTACTGAATTTTTTTGCTTTTTATAACTTTTCAATTTAAGCATTCTTTTGTTGCCATGTCGATGGCGCGAGTGAAAGAAAACGTGACACTCAAGCTATTGATCCATATATAATACTTTCTTTTTTGTTCTCTTCTCAATTCAGTGACTTCACTCTTCAGTTCCTATATACTTCGATTGTAGCAAGTAACACACTCTCTCTCTCTCTCTCTCTCTCTCTCTCTCTCTCTCTCTCTCTCTCTTTTTGCGTGACAAAGGTCTATTTAGATTTTAATCAGTTTTCTTTATTGCTTCTTGGTGATGGATTCTTGATACTTGTTCTTGTTGTTCTTGATTGATATCATTGTTTGAATTGATGCATTGCATGACTTGTGAATTTTGTAATCATGTAAAATCAAATTTTGATGTGGTTACTGGGAATTGAATCATTGATTAATTGATGTTGGGATCTTTGTTAAAAAAGTTTGATATTTCATGAATCATAGTATAAATGCTCTCCATTTTTTTTACATTCTCATTCTCACAAAATTTTATGACTTTTCAGGTAAATTCTGATTACTTCTCAAACAAAATGAATGATGGTAAGCAAGTTGCCAACATTGCGACCGAGAGATGGAAAACGAAAGAGTTTCGGCAAAGGGTTGTGATGAACGTGTAAGAAACATGCCGACACAAAAATATGATTTGAATTGTGCATTTTCTTTTAGTTTATGTGTAACAGATTGTTTTAAACATAAGTCCAAATGTTGAAATCTTTTTGTTTTCTATTTGAGCACTTACAAGACTCAATATTTTTGTCAGTGACAATATTTACGATAAGAATTTTTCAAAATAGCGTTTTTTGACTCCTTTATGAATTTCACTTGTGGCATTGAGATCTTCTTTCAAATTTGTTTCCTCTTTACCCTTTTTGGAAGTTAACTCTCTCTTTTATCTTATTGAGTTTTTCCTTGGCTATTTTATGATAACTACTTTCTTTGTGATTAATTTTTTTTCCTTTAGCACCTTCTCCTTTTATTGCAAGGAATATAAGCATGTCAGTGTCTATCATTGATCTTTTATAAGTACTAATAATTGAATTCCTTTTATAGTTAAGAACTTCTAATTCTTTATGTATATAACTTTTATGAAGCTCTTCAATATTCTGACATGATCTATCATTTGTTTAAATGTAATATAATTGGTGCAGCGCGAACAGAATAATGATGAGTGGTGCTCCCAATAAAAAATATACTTTATCTGAGCTTGTTAAAATTCTAGAAAGATATGAGGAGAAAGTGAATGCTTTTGCTAAAACTGAGGTATCCTTCTTGTAAATTCTTTGGATTAGGGACTTTGCTTGTCTCTGTAAGTAGATCAGGACCCTAGCTTTATTGCGAGATCTTCAAAGAATCAACTTTCATCTTGCAAAAAAAGTATTAGATTTCTTACTATTCTGAGTATTTTTCAGAACAAAACTGAAGCTAAAACTACTTTCGTCGATACAAAGTGTTTTTCATAATTATACAAGCTTCTGCTTTATATAAAATTTATAAACATAACTTTGAAAACAATAGTAACTTACCTACTAAATATATTTACAGGAAGAGTACATGCGTACCGTGACAGCGAGGGTAAAGTCGATTGAAGCACATCGACAGGCTGCTGAAGCTAAAAATTTGAGCAGTAACCCTTCTCCCTCAGGTGACTTATCCTCTTCTCTAAATGTTGAAATAATTTAAGTATGTTTTCTATAATTCCATGGTCATGGAAACTTTTCAAACCTCAAATATTAAGCATTGTGTATTTACCATAAACAAGAATTTAGAGTTTCCTGCCTCTTCCTAATGCATAACTTCCTTATTTGCAATACCATTTTTTTTTGTCTCCTAAGTTCTCTTGTATTTTCAAGCTTCCAAATGTTGTTCTTGATGAGTTTGGATAAATATTTAGTTCTTGATATATAAAATTTTCATGCCACAATATATTTCTGCTATAGGTCATTCTTGATCAAGCAACTTTCTGACTATCTCTTTAAGCTGATGATCATTGCAGCCATATTTCATATCTGCAATGTTTCCAACTTCATCGAGTTTCCAACCATGTTTTATGGAGTCAATATCAAATTTTCCTTTTCAACTGATTCATTTGTAAGAAACTTAAGGCTTAAGTAAGCTTTAGTTTGAAGGGAAGTGCTTGAATATATGATTAAATGTGCTTGAATTGGTTTTCATTAATCGGTTGATCCATTCCTGATATGTTTCGCTAGTAATGCTAAGGTGCTCTTTAATCTAAACAAGGATTCTCCAATAGTGCGAGAGAAACATTTTTGAAATAATAAAATTTCCGCTAGTAATTTTAGAAGCTTCTAATTTCTAAAAACAAGACCTTAGTTCGATAATGTTAATTTTCGGTAGACCAATATTAGATTTTATCTCGAAGGACGTATTATTGTTCTGATTATTATTTTTTGAAGCAGGAACAGATACAAATAACGATTGGCGGGAGCTTGTTTATAAAAAGGTAATTACTAAAATTGTTCCCAAAATTTTACATGGTTTGTAAAATTTACTGAAGTGCACCATAAAGGATTCATACTGTGTATATTGGTTAAATTTTGCTCCTGAATCCAATAACTAGACTGAAAGTGGATGAAGCATGCTTTAGGTATCTTTGGTCCCATGTAGATAGCTCAGTTGCTGAGCTAACAGACAATGAGTTTTAAGGAGAACAAAGGTTCAAGCCTAAGAAACTAACATAACAACTAACTTACTGGCATTTGTCTATCAAAGAAAAAAAAGTAAATGAATGAAATTAAATAACCACTAACTTCCTATTAGTTTTGTTTGAGTTCGGATTGTTATGTTCATTGGTTCTACAGTAATTAACAATAGTTAGCAATGATGTTGTGTTACTTTCTTATTGCAGCTTCAATTTCTGAAAGAAAATTTTTACTCTGCAATCCAGCCAAATTACCAAAATCTTTGTACAGTGCTTCAGGTTAGTGAATTTTTCAATCAAATTATGATCCTAGAAAACTCTGATTTGCATATTGTCCTTCTTGATTTTAGTACTAAATTTTCCTATTTATATTAAACTTCTTCAGGCTGATCCTTCTACTCAAGTCTTAAGCTCAAGAGAATTGGAAGCATATAGATACCATAGGAGTGAAATGGAAAAGATTTTGTCACTCTTTGAACTGAGTAAAAGCCAGATCACTGCTGATATAAAGAATCAAACAATAAAAGCACATCGTTATTTACTAAGCCTTCCAAGGACTTCCGAGCAGCCCAACAACCAACTGTCGCCTCATGTGCAATTAAAGCAACAGTTTTTTGGCCCGTCGAATTCTACACTTTCTCATCCGGTAATATTCAAAATGAAACTATCACCATTTATCGCAATTATTTGAAACAAAGAAACATCATTTAACAACAAATTTCTTGGCAGAACAATATGTATCTTCAAGATCACGGAGTTGCAATGCCAATTGGAAGTTCACAACATGATATTATAAATCAATCGTCGATCGTAACAGGTAACCATTAGTTCACTTTTTTTGGTAGATTATTAAATGGTCTTCTATATCTTCTAGCAAACATTTAGTTACTATCTATTTCAATCTTAGGCACCGACAATGCTGTACAACAACAGACAAACATTGCATTCAAAGAATCTTGTGCAAGCATCAGCGCTCCTAGGATTTCAGCAACTGAACAATTTCGGGCAAGCACCAGCACTCAGAAGATTTCACCCTTGATTAAAGAAAACAATAATCAAAATCAAGTTTCTCAAAAACCTACTCTTGGTTCTGAAGAGCAAAATCCTGCAATACAGCGAATGATGAACGTGGTATGCCTATAAAACTTGTGTCAGATCTTTCTTTGTTTTTTCATTGACTTGTAAGAGTTGTGTGCTGATACATAGTAAATTCTATGAATCTAAATTACTTTCAGCTGACATCCATTTCGCCTGAAGCACTGAGTCAAGGAGTTGGTGGTATTAAAGAGGTGGTCCGTTTGAATGATGAAATTCCAGGGGCAGAATTGTTAAATGAAATGCCAGAGATGGTTGATGAACTGGGACTACCAACCTTTACTATTCCCGAAGGTGTGGACCTGTCACTAAAGTGCTTAATTTACATTTCACATTGATGCATGTTCATCAGCAAGATTCTGACTTGTAATGATTTACTCCCACAGGATGGAAAATGCCTAGCAACTTTGTTTCAACCCCCTATGATATTCCTATGTATGATTGTTTCAATCAGTTCAATGACACTGCAGAATCTTACTTGAATTCGTCCACAATGAAAGGAAATTGCCCTCAAACTGTGGTAATCTTATTTTTTTTCCTACCATTCGAATCTACTAGAAAAGTGTACCGTTAGTTTTTTCTCACTTCTTACAAGAATTTTACTGTCACATTGTTAACTCTAGCAGAAAAATCAGAACATTTTAGCAGAAATAAAAGACATAAACAATCAATTGTTCGACTGTGAGGTGGTTATCGCTGAACAGGAAAATACTGAAAGCGCAGTTGGACTACTTCTTAAAATCATGTACTATGCAGTGACTATCGATCAGAACCTTGTATCTCACTTCACATATGATAAAAAGGTGAATGGTTTTATATTCTGTTTTGAACTATTCACATCAATTCTTTTGATTTTTATCTCATTGGCTATGTATATTTGTTCTTCAGTCATTGATCAAACCGTTGTGGTTGCTTATTCCTCCAAGTTATCCGTCTTCCTCTCTTGTTATTCTAGACGAATTGCCGTTGGAAGTCAGGTTAGAGAAATTATGCATCTAGTTATGATTGTATACTTTAAGACTATTTGTGAACAATAATTAGAAGCTGCTCTGAGTGTATAATTTACTACCTACTAGACAACCATAAAATTTCATGTTACACACTAAAATAATACTTTATTGTTAAGAATTAAGAAAACTCTATGCAACTCCCATTGGAGATGCTCCTAGATCGATTTTCTTTTATTTAATATAGACATAGTATTGGATATATAGTATTATAATTAGCATATATATACTTGATAGATGATGGATTATATTTGGAGTATATAGTTGTTGACCTTAACTTGTGTTTAATAATTTGAATTACATGCAGTGAGGACCTGAGAGCTCTATCTGAAAGAGCAAAAGCAAAGCTGAGATTTAATCTTCAAAGCATGAACGAACCATGGTTGATTAAGGATATAACAAGAGCATGGGAAAGTTGTGTTAGAGATGCAATTCTTGATTATGCACATGCTATTGGTGGGGGGACATTTGATGCATTTGGTTGAGAAAGTTGTTGTAATCAAATTTTAACTTGTAAAGTCGCCAAATTTCACGTATTTAGGTTCGAATGTTGAGTTAATTGTTTGTAAAATTGAATTTACAATGCATGGATGACACTATTCATGCAGTAATTACTGTTTACGTCGCATTATCATTCGTCCCAAGCTAAAATATAATGCAACACAAGGGTATTTGTTTACGGCTAAAAATAAATAGTTTATTAGTTGAAAATGATAAGTAGTTGAATTACCTTTGATCGGTTGAAGGTTAGTTAAATCGATAACAAATGAATTTCATGTTTACAAAAGGTTGTGGAAGCTGAATTTTATAATAAATCTAATAACTCTCAATTTTGATTTTATTTACACTTTTAAATCGTAATACGAAAGACATTGAAATAAAGTTGGGTTTTTTTTAAGCTACTAAATTAAGAAATGCTTAAGTAAAAAGATAAAGGATATATTAGACCAACATCAACTGAACTGCTTCTTCCCAAAAATCCTCTATCTATAATGACAACAACAGTAACATCAAATGTTGTTCTCAAGCTTCCAAATTTATCTAACTTCCCTCATTACCACTGCGTCTCTACGGGGTTCCTCGCTTCTAATCTTTCATTTCTTCACTCTAATTTCAGAACCAAACTAAAGTTGCGATCTTTTTCCTTTTCTAGACCAACCCATTTCAAGGTTTCACAAAATTCACTCTCTTCCTTCGCAGAAAATGACTTGCTCATTGTGGGTCCCGGTGTTCTTGGTCGCTTGGTAGCTCAAAAATGGCGACAGGTTCTCTCTCATCTTCTTTCTTTTATTTTTACATTTGTTATGATTTATGACCCGTTTGGATTGACAAATTTTTGATCTTTTGCAAATATATAATCATTTATGTATCACCATAAGTTTCGTAAGGTAGTTTATGAAAATACATTTTTTGTTATTGGGAACTAATGAATCAACATAAAAGTTAATTTATTTGCATAAGCTAAAAAATAAGTCATTCCAAACAGTCCCTTAATGACATTGTGATTATTCATGAATAAGTGGCTTGTGCATATGCATGTAGGAAATTCCGGGTTATGAAGTTTATGGACAGACAATGACCACTGATCATCACAATGAGTTGGTTCAAATGGGTATTAATCCATCTTTGACATGGACTGAAGCTACTCACAAATTTCCAAATGTCTTGTATTGTGCTCCACCTTCACGGACCAAAGATTATGCTGATAATGTTAGGTAACAAATCTTAAGATTAATTCCATTAGTTTGTACCATATAGAAAGGTTTTAATGAAGTTTTATCTTGTCAAATTTTTTGGTTTAGATGTGGTGTGCGATGAACGAAATTGCTACAAAACTTGTTGTGGGAAAGGATGTAGTATCAATTGAATGTTCTGCTTTTAATTGTTGACATCATTTTTTAGTAATATTGAAGTTGTTGGTCAGATCACCTTTGAAGTTCTAAGGCTGTTTCATTTACACGGTTTAGTTAAATAAAAATGATGTCGACTTGGTGAAAGGAAAAATTGCAGCTGAGTAGTAGTTACTTTACTAGTTGACTTCTTATGAGTTGATGTGAATTTTGAACAAATCAGGCTAGCTGCATTAAGCTGGAATGGTGAAGGTTCTTTCGTATTTACATCAAGCAGTGCTCCATATGATTGTAATGATAACGGACCGTGTGATGAGGTGCGTCCTACATTCGAACTATCATATTATTTTGCTTGTTTTGATTTGAATTGAAGAGATAATGATATTCCGGTCTACATTGAGACACACACTTCTTTTTCCAAATAATCGTCTAATTCCCAAATTCTTTTAATTGCTTGTGCAATTGCATCACATCTATTCCTATGATATTGTTTTAGGATACTCCAGCTGTGCCAATTGGGAGAAGCCCTAGGGTCGACGTCCTTTTAAAAGCTGAAAATGTGGTGCTGGAGTTTGGCGGTTGTGTTCTAAGATTAGCAGGGCTTTATATATCCTTTATAGCACTCAAATTATTAGAATTTGAAGAACTTTTCATAACCTGAGTGATCATTGCTTTTATTAAGTTATGGTAACCCTTGACCGATTCCACAAAACAGATAGAGGTGCACACAATTATTACTTAGAAAAGGGCATTGTTGACAGTCGTCCTGATCACATCCTGAATCTTATACATTATGAGGTCAGAATGGCCTTTCATCTCAAGCTGATTCTTTTATTACTTTTCCCTGTTTTTCCCATAATTTGTGTTTTATACTGTTGAACTATCAAAGTTTATTCTTCTGATAAAGATAGACTGAGAAATATGGCAGGAGTGTTAATAATTTTCGATTAAAATATCAGCCCCTGATCTTTTCAGAAAATTGACAACTAGAACTAGAAAGAGATTATATCCGCCAATTGTTTATGATGTTTTGTTTGATGCTGAGGCTCATTTTACATCCACTGGACACTCCTTTTATATTTTTTCCAATACTGTGTTTTCTTTAACATATTTCTATTCATTTATTAACGATGATTATGGTGGGGTTAATATGGTGCTCATTTTGACATGCTTTCACACCAGGATGCAGCCTCCCTCTTAGTTGCAATCTTGAAGAAAAAATTCCGTAATCAGATTTTCTTGGGTTGTGATAATCATCCTCTGTCTAGGTTAGGTGCTCTCTCTTTATGTTCTCAAATTGCTATTTATTTTGCAGTATTTCTATTTAAACTGCTGGTGTCGATTTAACACATTGTTCTGATCTGTTTCTCTGTAAATATCTTACATTGTTCATATTTTTGCAGACAAGAAATGATGGATCTGGTTAATAGAAGTGGTAAATTCAGTAAAAAGTTTGATAAGTTCAATGGTAAGTTTATATTTGTTAGTGAAATATACATCTTGAACCTGCCATTACTTTATTGTGAGTTGAGTTGATCTTTATGGTAGAAAAATGTATGATTCCAAGATCATTGTTGTGTTTTATCTTTGCTTTTCCAGTGACTGATGGCCCTCTTGGTAAAAGATTAAACAACACAAGAACTCGCCAGGAAGTCGGCTGGGAGCCTAAGTACTCTAGTTTTGCTCATTTTCTCGCGAGCATGTGAGATTCCTAAGTGCATCTTTGCTGTTGGCTCTAATTAATGCGGAAGGAACAATAGAGAGATGTATTAAGGAATGCTTGCTGCAGACAGAAAGCCTGAAATCTGAACTGTGTATATTTTCCTATTTCTAAATTTTGTATTGTGTAAGTGGATGATCAGTTGCTCAATTGTCCTAAAACTGCATTAATTCCAAAGCAATCAATTGGAGTTGTTTAATATTTTCTTGAAAATAGTAGTTTTAAATGCCACTTTCTTTTTGTAGTTGAATTATCCATCAAGAATGTAACAGATGTACCTTAGCTTTGAACATGAAGGCACTCCATTTTTAATTTTGTTTTTTGTGCGTGATTAAGTTTCTTGTATGCTAGCCAACTTGCATGAAATTGCACTCCCTTGGTTGATACATGCATGGTGAGAGTTCATTTCTCAGCCTGTATAGTATAAACACAATTACTTCATTTGTAGATTCATTCCCCAATCTGTGCAAGAGGAATCAATAAAGCAGGGATGCGTATAAACCCACTCTTATACTCATAGGACCATAGAGGAATTGTCAACTTCCTAAGGCATTCATTTTGCTAGCATAATGAGTCTGTTATTGACGTATATTTATGAACATTAGCTACGTGTACACGATGGTGAAATTTGACTTTCGTTAGACTCGACTAAATTCTAGCTAAACTCGCCTAAACTTTTGTTGTTTTTTTATTAACCCCGTGAGGCACCACCAACATCATACGAATATAAATGAAAGAATGTGTTTCGACAATTGTCATCCATGTTATATTTGTATTCTGCCAAATAACTGATTCAAACCATATATCAATTCTTGCAATTCATTACAAAAAATGTTCGTAAAAAATACCATCGTGGATAAAATATAATGTTTGTGAAATGACTGACTCCTTTACAGTTTACTGTAATTAAGAGATAAGGATTGCAGTATTAGCCTATACGAAATAAATTTCATAAGTGGTCTCAGCTAACAACTCAAGTAGTATGTCATTGTAGTCCTGCCCGTATAAGAGATAAATTCTTCCTTCCTTTTTTTTTTGTATAAAGTGAGATTTTCTGCTCCTCTATAAAAGTGTATATAGTCTATTTTCTATATTATTTAATACAATGATACGGACACAAGTATTTGAATCAAAATACTTGCCTAAGAAAAGAGTGAGTGGTGTCTGCTTTATCAATTGATTATATATCTGTGCAGACAAAATCCCACAACAAGATGCGTTTGTAGTCCAACGGTTAGGATAATTGCCTTCCAAGCAATGGACCCGGGTTCGACTCCCGGCAAACGCATTATTATTTTCCATTTTTTAAAATGTTAGTGCATTTTTGGCTTTTATTGGTTTCATTTTTTCTTTTTCTTTTTTGTCATTCTGGCTTTAGATCAAAACCTTTATTTAGTACACTGAACTTTTTTACTTGTCGTTTTCAACATTCAAAGCATCATTGTTTATTATTTTGCCAATTACCTTAAAGAGAAAAAGGTAAAATGAAATAATAAATTGTTAAGAGCATCATTGAAAAGACAAATAATTTTCTAAAAACTAACAAAATGTATTAGTAGTTTTTTCTTCACATGTGTAAATAACGTAAAAACAAACGACTATGAAAGAACACAAGGAGTACAATGTAATATCTAATTAGTATTCAAAAATTAATTGTCACAAATAATTTTCATAAATATATGCTAATTGAATTTTTCATATAAAAATATTTCATAAATACTTGTTACAGATCAATGTTTAATATATATGCTAATTGAATATTGGTGACTTTTTTTGAAGCATTTTCTAGAGAAATCGTGTAAGATACAACTCTAAGAACCAAATAAAATCAACACCCTTTTCTTCTCCGGGCCCTTAAATATAATGATTCCATAACCCATTTCTAACCAACTTTCTTCATCACAAAATTGAAAACAAGACACATTTTTCTTCCCAGCTCATAATTCATCCAATCCAACCCTGTGTGTTGACAGCAACAGTTGAAACATCTTCAGAAAACATCCAACAAGCAAGCAAGGATGACCAATTTGGCAGAAATCATATTCTGAATCCAAATGCTTGAGGGACCAAATTAAGCTGATGACAAACTTTTGTAACAATGATCACGTCATAATTCACCTAGAGGTGACACATTTTTATGGTCATCCACCAACCATAGACCATAGTCACGAAATCGCTTTATCTTCTTTTCAAAACCAACTATATAGTTGTTATGAATAATTACATGCTTTCCTTTAGTTTCCTTAACCCATGTTTTGTTCTTGAAATATAATCCGCCTGTAGGGAATGCCGACTGTGGAAGCAAGTACATATCAACCTGTAATCGGCAAAATCAAGAAAATGAAGGATTTAAATTGAAGCTTATAATGGCATGCACTTTGTCCATTCATTTATTAGAATTCAGAAACAATATCCTATAATTGATCTCCAGCCTATGGTGGCATGCGCTGCGCTACTTCATCAGAAACAAAAATCCTATTTGATCATCAAAATGCTCTAAAAGATAATCTTAAGACAAAGTCTTGTATATTAGTATAACTAATGTGTGGACGTCATACAAACTACATGGAAATAAGAAAACTGCAACATACCCCTTTAGCATTCTTCATTAAAGCCCAGTTAAAAGCAGGTTGATCATTAGATTTCTTGGTTCTAGACCATGGCTCAATCTGAAGCTCCTCCATCCACTTTTTCAAAATTAGCTTTGCTCCATCGGTAGGTCGAAGGAAAATCATGCAACTACATATATAAGGCCGCCCCTTTTTTCCTGGTGGTGGTAAATCGTGAGAATGGTTCAATGGTTTGATCTGGTCTCACAAGGAAATAGGAAAAAGTCAACTATAAAAGAACTAGAAGAGAATCACAATAGAACTGCAGGAAATATCCAGAAAAAGAAAATAAATAACATTTGAGCCTGATTTACTAGAACTGGAACTTGTGGATGCACCTTTTGGTACATTACCACGTCCCTGAGTTTGTAACGTAATCTTCTTTGTTATCATGGGAATACGTTTGTAATTATTTTTCTAATGATAGAAAAGAAAATATGTTGGGGTTATAGAATAAAGAGAAATTAGAGTAGTTAACTAGTTATGAGTTGTTAGAGAAGTTAGTTAGCTGAGGTTGTTATAGAGAGTATGCGTATAAATAAGAGAACACAAAGGATAGAGATCATCTTTGAATATTGTTATTGTTAATAGAGTATTCTTTGTTGTGAATGGGAAACCCTTTGAGGAGAGATTAATATTTGGGTCTTGTTAAGGATTCAAAAATGGAAATAATTTATAAGTTTTATGTAGAAAAAGTTACTTTTTAAATTTTCAATGTGTTGAATGCATCATTCCCAAGACAAAATTTCCACTTTAGATTTCTTAACAAGTGCCTTAGTGCCCCAAGGGCACTTGTTAGCAACACATTCCATGACAAACAACTAGAGTGAGTTTCCAAAAGGGCTGAAGTTATTTAGTGAAGCCTAAATAAAATTCATCCAATAATAAGGTCGATGTAAAACGTGTAGCTAGCATTTCACTTCCAACTGATAGAACCACTCTGAATTCATTACAAACCTGATACTTTATTAAAAAGAATAAGGAAAGTCTCCCCTAAATATAGCTACAAACTTGCATAACTTTAAGGTTTGCTCCTCTCTATCCCAAAGGCCCATAATTTCTCTCAAAATTCCTAAATAACTTTCTTCTCTTCTATTATCTATAATTCTATATACATTGTAACATCCTACCTTTTCTAGATCCGCAGGCTACTAACTAACCGACTGAACTAACTAATATAATATGGTTATCAAACATAATTATATAATACACACACAGTAAAAGCATCATTGTAGACAACAAGTTTCTAGGATTGATGTATGTAGCTTGGAGTTATGATATAATGATTGAAATGAAGCATAAAAGAAAATGAAATTAACTGAGTACTTACTGCTGTCATATCATCTGTAAAATACACGTCATGGTTCCCTTGCAGATATGGAAACGGGTCACCTAACCAAACCATGTCAACATCATTGTACATTACGCTGTATCCAAGCTCCAAAATCTTCAGAAGATGGCTTGGCCTCCTGGCTGTAAAGTTGAAGAAACCCTATACAATGAAATAAACAAGCATAGATTCTAAAACTCAGCACCACATAAGAGAATGAAATGGATCCAATAATTAAAAATACCACATCAAAGATAATGCTAGAGGTACCTATCAGATAATCTCCAAAAAATAACACCCGGGATGACAAAGTGTGTTACATATCCAAGATAATAACAATAGTTCTAGAAACACACCAGATAATTAAATCACATTATGAAGTCACAAGCCTATAATAAAATCACAGTCATCGTAATCAAATCAAGAACAGAAAAAATTATTTTCTAAATCATGAATCAGATCATATTATGAATAATGAGACATTACCAGTAAAAAACTACGACATTTTTAAGTAAAAACAAGTGACGTAGCAAAATTATAATTTGATATATCATACATGAACCTAAAAATAATTCAAGATTTCAGTCCTAAATAAATCGACAAAATAAAAGTAGCCGGCTATATAAAGTTGATAAAAAATTGTAGCTGACCACACTAAGTTTATGTAGTGATTCATTAGAAAGAAATAACGAATTGGGATTCATTGTCCAAGATAGACACGCACTAGAGATTCATACCAATTGAGTTTAATTATGTATTGGTAAGATACTGATAACTATGATCACATTAAGTAAGAAGAAATAATCAATGTAACTAACAAAAATATATATTCACCAAACAACAAAAACAATACCAGTCATTAAATCTTGAAGACTAGAAAAACATAACAAAGCTCAATGCAATAAAATGACAGGATTTGCAGTGAGCGACAAACCTGAGAACCAAACTTATGAGAAGCTTCAAGATCAAGCACAGGAGGAATAAGAACAGCATGACCAGGCCAAAGCTCA
>Ga0315913_1007158_pt1 | contig 13434 bp, 6 predicted proteins | sample MpolsnodulesMG_FD_207736 | JGI IMG/M metagenome (GOLD analysis project Ga0315913, IMG submission 207736) | Medicago polymorpha root nodule microbial communities from Los Angeles, California, United States - small nodules | ecosystem: Host-associated > Plants > Roots > Nodule | place: USA... | reverse complement strand
AAACAGAACATACTCTGTTTTTCTAGACACTTAGGAATTCTAAGATAAAAACAATTGGAAGAATTCTCTAAGTTGTTGATGTTTGTTTTCGACGTTTTTGCACAGAGTAGTGGCCTTTGCTTGTATGTTGTCTCTTTTTTCTAGCACTTGTTCTCTAAGTCTTCATCCCTATTTATAGAGGGGTTGAGAGACGTTGAGAATTTAGCCGTTACATCAACGTGTCTTGCTTTGAAGCTTTGATTCTTCACCCTTGATCTTTTGCCTGATTTGATAGTTGTCCTATGAAGAACTTAATTCAAATCCATTCCAGAACAGAAGGAACATCGTCTGCAGCAATGTTACTGTTATCTTTGTCTTGTTGCAAAGACAAAGATTGCAGATAAGGTGGTTGCAGAGTTCGTGGCCGTACACTTCGTACAATGTCCTTTGTCAACTCTGGTGAAGTAGCTTCTGGCGAGATATGCTTCTGATGACCAGTGCTTCTGATGTTCTTGCTTCTGATGACTTGTCTTCAGGAGCTCTTCTTCAGACTCGTTTCTTCAGACGCATTCTTCAGACGCAGTTCTTCAAACTCATTCTTCCAGATGCTTTAAGCTTCAAATAAATTCCTTTGCTCTTGAACTTGTTCAACCAGAATCTTTATGAATAGTACTTTGATTATGGATCCTGTACACTTGAACAAATTGTTTAGCAAATCCAATTGATTATTTTTAATACCTTTGTTATTGTCAAAACTCAATAAGTGGCTTGTGAAACACCCTTTGTTCCAACAATGAAGTGCACAAGTAGACATGGTATAAATTTTGAAGAGTAAATCGAATATTGGGTTAAACCTAGGGATGACAAAAAGATTCACACCCGCGAATATCGGTAGATAAAATTCACCACAAACACGTGCCGAACACCTTAATGGATATTTATGGATAAAATATACAGATATTTCAACTAACCGTTATTTAATAAATACAAATTTATATTTAATGATATTTGCATCCGTGGATATCCGTACACGTTATAAAATTAAGTAAATTACATAAATAAACTTATTACCATTTCAAGTTCAATAAAAACTAATACTTACAATATTATTATATGTCACTTCAATTCTCCTATAAAACAAAACTCTTTATTTATGTTTTTATTAAGAGTAAATTACACTCCCCTCCCCTCAAAGATGCTTGAATTATGTAACAGACTGATTTTTTTCCCGTTAGATTTGTTTTTAGTTATTTAATATGTGTTTATATGTGATTAATTGTCTCTGTGTGTATTTTGAGTTAGGATTAGTGGATTTCGGTGTTAGAAGAGTATTATAGTCATTTTAGACTCAGGGGTATTTTGGTCATTTTGTGAGCAAGGGTAAATTAGTAAATTCATGGTGAGGGTTATTTTTAGTGTTTCAAGTGAGAACCATTATTTTACTACGTTACTATTCGGTAATGGTAATTAGTTTTGAACCGGTAATTACTCGGTAACTTTTAACCGTAAGTGGATAGAAACTTTGAGAGTTAGTTTATAAGAGTTTTGAGCCCACTAGATTTTTAAGGGTTAAGCCCATTAGTGTGGACACTATTTAAAATTTAGTCATTAAGAGAATTAGGGTTCACATTCATTTTATAAGATTTTGAGAAGAGGTAAAGATAGAAAGAGCAAGAGGAAGAGAAGAGGGTTTGAAGAGAGAAGCTTGAAGAACCAAGAGGAGATAGAGATTCTAGGAGCTTAATTGAAGCTTTTGCTAGGATTATTATCAATTGAGGTAAGGGGGTTAGATTTCATTCATAATCTCTTAGTTGTAACCTCTTCTCTAATTCTATGCATAAGTGCTTATTTGAGATAAGTGATTATTGTGAATTTAATTGATGAAATTCGTGCTCTTATTTTGATGCTATGTTTGGGTATGTGAATTGGATGCTAAACAAGTTGTTGTTGTTGATTTTACATACTTGAATTGTGGTTGTATGAGATTTTGTTGTTGTTGATTGTGATGAATTCATGTTTAAATGAAGTTGTTGTTGAATTGGATGTGTTATTTTGCTGATTTGCATCATGGGTGTTCCATTTTGTGAAGTTGTTGTTTGAATTGGTGAAGTTTGTGTTGAGTTGTCATGTGAAGGACCAAAATGAATTTTGATGTATAAAGTTGTTGACTGAGTTTTTGGTGTTGTTGCGTGAGTTAGACTTAGTATAATTTCTGTTTTTACGTTGTGGTTGTGGTAGTCGAATCGTTTGGGAGAAAACAGGATTTTCGTGTGAAAAGTCGACGTTTAAGCGTTTTTGAGAATGAGTGTTTATGTGAGGTTCTAGAAAATGATTTTGGGATGGTTGAAACTCAAATTTTTCTGTAGACTAAGATAGAGCTAAGTGTCAAGAACGTGTAGGCAGAAACGACATCGAAAACGGATTAACGGTTTGAATTTTCTGCGCGAAAACGTGAAGGTTGAAAAATATGATGCTGTCTGTCAGGCTATGATCGTGCCACGATTCGGGACCAACGTGCCACGATTTTGATCAGGATTTTAGTGTTTTTGATCCTGGAAAAATCTTGCCACGATGGGAGACCAACGTGCCACGATTCTGTGAGACAAGAAACCTTAGAAATGCAATTTTCTTCCATTCAATTGTTTCCAAACTTATTCCTAAGTGTAGGGACTTTATCCTAACCATCTAGGAGTGCTTATATGAAAGAAATAACTTTGTATAAGGGGTCTAATGAGTTCTTGTGTGGTTTGTCATTAAATTAAGTAATTATGAGACGAATTTAGGATTTTCTCAAATGATCTTTGGTGAAACCTTGAACTAAGACTTGATAGCTTATAAGAGGCATATGTTCATGCTGATTTGATTGAATCGTAGGATTTTATACTTGAATAAGTTCTCTTGTTCTGAAAAGTGTCGATATTGCTCGTTTTGCAAAATGATACGAACTTTGCCGAAAATGATCTCCTAAGCTAATTACGTTGCAAATCTTTTGTGAATAGCTTTGTATGATTACAGGAAGATGTATGAATGATTGCTAGGTGTTGAAAATGATACTTATCTTAGTAGAATGTATTTCCTCCTTTGTTTGGACTATGAGGAATCGCATGATGTTGTTGAATGAAATGATGAAGCCGATGTTAATGAATGCATATAGTTTGAGTGATGATAATTTGTCCGTGATTGCTTATATGCTAATTGAATAATGGTAAAGTGATGGTGATTCTTATTTGATTTGTGACTTGTTGATTGTGTGGACGTAAATACTTGATAATGCAATTGTTGTTGAAGGTGATCAATATAAATGGAGATTATCCTTTATATTGTTGTTGAATATATATATATGAGGTGATTTTTCATTGTCGAGTCTTTGTTTGTATGTCCATGCATCATAGTCATGTCGAGTTGTTGATGTTGTAAAAGGGTGCACTCTTTTACTTCAGCGAAAATGTAAGAGGGGCGTGAAATCTTACATATGATGTTTTTGTTGCATCATAAGGTGACGACCTTGAGGCGATTCGGTACCATATGCATATATGTGTCGAGAATAGGCGCATATCATAATTGGCATGAGTCTTAATTGTTTACATGTGAATGATGATTGTTTGATGATAAGTCTGTTTGGTGTATACATACTTGGGACATTTGGAATTTTTATGTGAATGTGTATATTGAAGTTAAATGCTCATGTTAATTAATTGAAACTTGATTGATTCATTTATGTTCAAATTGTTTATGTCGATTATGATTGATGTGAAGCTAACCCCCATTGGTTTTGACCGCCTACCTGTTTGTATGAGTGGGTAGTCGAAGTGCAGGAGTAGTTTTGCTTTTGATGAGTTGCTCGAGGATAGCAGGAGCTTCCTCTATTTCCATGTCTCGATGTCTTAGATTAGGCTATGATCTAGGATGTCCGTTTATACGATTATTCTAGTTTGATTATTCTGGATATGTTATATTATGGAGAGTTTGTTCATATGTCGAGATTTGAGGATTTTATATGATGATGTACGATGATTTTATGACATGTATATTTTTGGAGATCTATGTTATATATCCACTGCGACTGTTGATGAATTTTATACATACATGTTGTTTGAAATCTATTGAAGACGTAACGTCTATTTCTTGAATATTTGTATTATTCGTGTGTTTTATCGCTTTAATAGAAGTAGAGCGTTACAAATTACACTCCTCTTTTCTCTTATGTTAAAATATACATTTCCCTCCCCTCTTATTAAAAACATATTAGAAAATATTTCACTCCTCACCCCTAAGAGAAGCTTGAATTACATTTCCCTCCCCTCTTATGTTAAAATTACACTTTACTCCCTCAATAATTTTTTAGCATTTCTAATAATCATGCAAAAATAAAAAATAATCTAATACACTTTGAAAAAAATTGTATTACCGGACCATTTTAATATAATCAAAATTTGAAAACATATTTTTTTTCCACAATTTCATTAACATATAGTTTTAAACCCTATTATAAAATATGAAACAACCCAAAATAAAATATAAAAATATAAAAAATATTTAAATTTAATTATCAATGACATTTAAATTATAAAGAAATGAATTTATTTTTCTTAAATGATGGTTCAAAATTAGTATATATCATAAAAATATTTATTTATGTTAAAATATATTAAGTTGTAGTGCATATTTTAAAAATATTTATTTATTAAGGGAGAGGGTTGTAATTCATGCATCTTATAGGGAAGGGTAGTATAAATTTTACTTTTTAAGGGAGGGGACTGTATATTTTAACATAAGAGGGGAGGGAAGTGTAATTCAAGCATCTCTTAGGGGAGTGTCTTGTTTGCTACATCTCCTCGTTGATGGCATGCTTTTGGCCCACGAGGGATTGACAAGGGATGAGGTCGTGGAGATGATGATCCGATATTTGGGGGCTAATCTAGGAGATGCTAATGAGGAGGTGAATGACAGCAGAGGTGCACATGCAAGGTTTAGCTACTTGAAGAGAATTTTTAAGGAGCGTCTTTTGCAGCAGTTGGAGGGTGATATGGAGGAGGAGGTGCAGAAGTTGCAGGCGCAGGCTATCCGCATATAATCACTGACAAGAGCGCGTACTGTGTGGATGTTGCCTATTTGAAGTACTTCAGAGACCTGGAGGTTGTTCCTGGTTATTCATAGGGAGCTGCTGCACTATCACACTTGTATAGGGAGCTTAACAATGCTTCTCATTACAACACCAAGCATCTGCCCGGATACTTGATTTTGTTACATATATAAATAAATAATTATGTTCATTTTTTCATCTGTAAGTGTTGATTGCTTGTATATTTATATGTGGTTGCGTTTGTTGCTGTCTTGGGGGTATCAACCTTACATGGGTATATGCAACAAGGATGCGTGGGGTCAGGGGCGGAGGCACATATAGCATAGTGGGTGCACATGCCTGCACTAAGTTTTTTGAAATTACTTAGCACGATATGTTTATATGTTGAAATTTTGACCAAGCAGCCCCACTCATCAATTATCCAATTGAAATGTTAGAAGCTTCACTATTCAACTCACATAGAACACGGTACATACACTTTCACAATTTCAATCAAACATTTATTTTTGTCTCACTTGTAGTTGTCTCACATCCATAATCAAATTTCATTAAAAGAAACACAAACACTACATATAACACAAACAAGAAACCTCACTCACTTGTTGATCTCTTAAAGGTTAAACCTTTGTTATAAATTTTAACTTTATATTTCCAATCTTATTAATTTATAATTTATTTATTAATGTAATGAGACGGAACATATTTTATTAATTCGTTGAGCTTAAATTTGTGTTAATGGTGAAATTTAAGATACTCGCTTCGTTCGGCATGTCTGGAAACCAGACTCTCATAAAAATTGTTGTGCACCGGTGTTGTTCGTTTAGCATGCCTGAAAACCAGACTCTATTGATAAAAAATATTGCTCACCAATGTTGTTTCGCTTCGATTCAGTGTGTTACACCCTCTAAAGCTGAAGTGTTAGAAACTCCAATTACATTTTCTTGCGAGTTCTTTTCTTTAATGTGATGTTTATTTATGTTTTTAATAATATATATATATATATATATATATATATATATATATTGGTGCCCCCACTATTCATATTATCTGGCTCCGCCACTGTGTGGGGTGGATATCGGGAACATCAGCATCCATGCGCCATGTTTTTTTTTTACCACGGGTGAGTTTGTCTGCACTAGACGAGTACATAGGGCATCTGGATAAGATGGATCTGGCGGGTGTTATCATGACACCATATGGACCGTGTTACATGTCCGTTTGAGCGGGTCAGCCTTTACTTTAGATGGCTCAGATACGGTAACTGCAAGGTGAGATATCTGCCGGAGTGGGTGCTTCGTCAGTTTGGGTACTGGCAGACCGTCCCCAGACATCCATATGAGAGTGCACCTCCCTAGATGAGCTTAGGGGATATCACCTGCCACTTTCATCACCATCTTGATCTTTCACGGACACCTCAGCAGTTGGGACACTGTGCACTGCAGGGTGTGGAGGCGGAAAAGGTATACATTAGATGATATTATAACACCTCACATCCACGCATGATTCTTCCACTAGAGGATGTTCAGGTCCCGAGACCACCAGAGTGGGAGGCCTGTGATCAGATTGCTGCTGAGGAGGATGAAGAGCATGGGTTCTTGGATCTGGACGGAAGATTGGGCCGTTTCAGAGACAATGTATATGAAGTTATGTCTAGTGGTGTGGTGCCACAAGGGTGTGATGCATGACAACATTTGGAGGAAGTCTTGAGAGAGGTTCATGGAGTGAAGGTTTATCGTCGTAGGCGTAATGTTGAGGGTGGCAGAGGTGACAGGGTTGTAATTATTGGATAATTTTAATTTTTGATTATGTTATGTTTGAATATTTGGTGATGTAACATTTGGATAATTTTAATTTTAATTTTTGATTAATGTCATATTTTGAAAATTATGTTGTGTTGTTAATTGCTGTTTTGAATTAAATTTTCTATTTGAACATATGGTCAAATGCATGATTATGTTGTTTAGACGCAATCTAATGCGCCAAATGCATGTTTCAGCCAAAACAGTGAAGACTGACTCTGTGCTGATGCAGTTTGGATTAGATAATCCAGAATGGTTTTACACTTTCCGAATTATATAATCCAGAAACCTCATTTTTCACCCCAAATGCTGACTTTTTGCGGGGTGTTTGACACATTTTGGATTATATAATCCTAAACAGTCTAAACCAGTCCGAATTATTTAATCCGAACCCAACCAATGCACTTTAGCATCAAGATCCTTCAGAGTCCTACAAGCTCCAAAAGGCTTGAAAAGTTTCAGATTATATAATCCAAAAGTAGTTCGGATTATATAATCCGGACGAGGGGTATTTTTTGAAAAAAAAATAGGGCGCACTAGAAACAAGCAGGGTGGGAAAAGTAAGTCATAAACAAAAAGGAAACATACAAAAAAGAAGGAGGTGACCAACCTAAAACCTTCCTAATGGTTGACAAATTTATAGTTGGGGATTCCAACCCTATTTTGAACAAAGTATCTTCAGATACAAGTGGGAATGATTGTTCAGACTGTGAAATAATTCATAGATAAGCCTAAATTAGATAAGACATCAGCACAATAGATAATCCGGAATGGTTTTACACATTCCAGATTATATAATCTGGAAACCTCCTTTTTCATCCCAAATGTTGACTTTTTATGGGGTGTTTGACACATTTCAGATTATATAATCCTAAACAGTCTAAACCAGTCTGGATTATATAATCCGAACCCAACCAATGCACTTTAGCATCAAGATCCTTCAGAGTGCTACAAGCTCCAAAAGGCTCGAAAAGTTTCGGATTATATAATCCAAAAGTAGTTCGGATTATATAATTCGGACAAGGGGTATTTTTGGAAAAAAATATGGCGCGTTAGAAACAAACAGGGTGGGAAAAATAATAGCCATAAACAAAAAGGAAACATACGAAAAAGAAGGAGGTGGCCAACCTAAAACCTTCCTAATGGTTGACAAATCTATAGTTGGGCATTTCCAACCTATTTTGAACAAAGTATCTTCTGATACAAGTGGGAATGACTGTTCAGAATGTGAGATGATTCATAGATAAGCCTGAATTAGCTAAGATATCAAGGTTAATCAAGCTCAAAGATAGAAAGACATATAGATATAAGATAGATAGACAAATGGATATACTCCATTCATCTTATATCAGGTGTCTCGTTTGAGTGCGATTATTAAGAAATTGATTAATAGTGTTGATTTTAATTGTAAAATATTTATTATTTGCCAAAACACCTTTATTAATTATAGTTAGCGGAATATTTGTAGAGGATTGAAATACAATAATTAATGGCATGTTAGTGGAAAAGATTAGTACATGTTCTATCAATATTATAAAATTCACAAATAATTTGAGACAAAAAAAAATTAAGAAAAAACTCTTAATTTTAGACGGAAGGAGTAACATAGAAGATAAATATTAATAAGATATTGATAAAAAATAATTCAAAGTGGTACTAAATCAATACAAGTGTCCTTACTCTGTCAAATTTAAAAGCGCATAAACACTCGCTATTAAAAAAAGGCCATTTTCGGATGGAATTTCAGACCTATTAGGGACGCAATGCGAACACATTTCCCACATATTTCGGACGAAAATATGATTCTATATATTCAAAGGATAAACCCAATAACAAATTAATCTGATAATCGTCAATAATAATCAACATATAACAAAAATTCAAAACAAAATATAAAATTAAAAACAAAAAACCCAATAACACTACAAATTAGCCCCTTTATCATACCAACAATAGTTCAATATCCTATAAAAAAACCTAAATCATTGTATCACCAATCATCTAAAACCTAATAAGTAAAAGAAAAGAAGGGTGTTGAAATTGATTCTAGAAAGAGAGAGTAAAACCCATACAAAAGAAGCGGATTAGAAATAGAGGTAAAGAAAATAAGATTTTTCTGTCCAAAGAGAGAAACCCATAAGAGAATGTTTATTTGGGGAAGATCTTCTTTCAGCATAATTGCATTGTCTCTCTCTCTCTCTCTCTCTCTCTCTCTCTCTCTCTCTCTCTCTCTCTCTCTTTATCTATCTATCTATCTATCTATCTATCTATCTCTATCTCTGTGTGTGTGTTTTATTTATCAACTACACTCAGACCCTGCAATAAGACTCTGACTGACTCTGACTCTGATTAGGCTAAACACTTCGAAAAGTTTGAAAAAGCCAACACCATTCAACTCTCCTTCTTGTGTTTTTTCTCACCTACAGTTGGTATGAGAGCAAGGTCTGTGCTCAACCCCTTAACTTTGTCACATAAAAGATTCTAAGGGAAAAACATGTCTAGTAAGTATGGTACTGGTGGTAGTGGCGTTGCTATTCAGTATGATTATGACAATAATCCTACCTCTGAAAAGAACAACTACGCTGTCAGACCTCCAACATTTAATGGAGATGGTACTCAGTTTTCATGGTGGAAAAACAAGATGTAGAGTCACATTGTAGGAATTGATGATGAGCTGTTGGACATCATTGAAGATGGTGTCACTTTTCCTGTTGATGCAAAAGGAATGATAATGGACAGAAAAATGTACAAAAAGCATCACAAAGTACGTGGTATTCTTGTGGAAGCTTTGCCTCATTCAGAATACACCGAGATTGTAAATAAGTTTACTACTAAAGCTATATTTGAGTCACTGTGTTGTACCTATGAAGGAAACAAACATGTAAAAGAAGCTAAGACTAACCAATTGATGCATCAATATGAGATTTTTAGAATGAAGGAACATGAAGATATTAAAACCATGTATTCAAGATTTAAAACTCTTGGAGTAGGCCTTCAAGTTCTGAATAAAAGCTATATTGTTCTTAACCATGTCAAAAAGATCATCAAAAGTTTTCCTACTAGGCTTAGACCTAAGGTTACTGCCGTTCAGGAAGCAAATGATTTGAACAAGATAAGCTTGAAGAATCTGATAAGTTCTATCAAAAGTCATGAGATTGAGCTTATTGGAGATGAACCAGCTAAGAAGTCCAAATCTATTGCTCTAAAATCTAGGGGAAAATCTTCTAAATCTCTTCAAGATGTTGAATCAAAAGAAGAGACTCCTAATGGAGGATCTGATGATGATTTAGATGTTGAAGAGATGACATATTTGACCAAAAGAATTCATTAACTAACCAAAAAGATCAAAAGGACCAGGTTCCAAGAACAAGAAAGTGATCAGAAGGGATGCTTCAACTACAAGAAACCTGATCACTTTATAACTGACTGCCCAGAGTATTAGAAGGACAAGTCAAAGAAAGAAAGCTCTAAGAAGGAAAGTTTAAAAAGCAAGTTTAAGAAAAGCCATATGGAAACATGGGACGAGCTTGAGAAAGAGTTATAATCTGACAAGAAGCAGTGAATCAAAAGGATCAGGTTCCAAGAACAAGAAAGGTGATTAGAAGGGATGCTTCAACTACAAGAAACCTGATCACTTTATAACTGACTGTCCAGAGTTGTAGAAAGACAAGTCAAAGAAAGAAAGCTCTAAGAAGGAAAGTTCAAAGAGCAAGTTTAAGAAAAGCCATATGGAAACATGGGACGAGCTTGATAAAGAGTTAGAATCTGACAAAGATGATGAAGCTAATTTTGCTCTTATGGCCACAATAGCTTCTGATGTAGAACCTGAAATAGATTCTGATGATGATGAGGTACTATCTAAACTTACTCAAGAGGAGTGGGTTGATATTGTCAAAGAACTTGTAAGTCGTTGCTTAAACAAATCAAAAGCTTCAATGACTTTACAATAAAGGTTTGATTTGTTGAGAAAGGAATCCAAGTTCATGGAACATCAAACTATAAACCTTTTAATAAAAATTGAAAATCTTTCAATAAGGAATGAAATTTTGAAAAAGTTCAGCTTTCATACACTCATAAAAAAGTTAATAGACCTCAGAATAAGTTGGAGAATTCTCTTGAGGAATTTATCATTGATGGTATTGACAGAAGCGAGTTAGCTTTAATGATTTATGGTGCCAACATAAATAAGGGAAAAGGAATAAGTTTCTCAAAAGAAGCACCTCTTGAGAGGATGCATACTCCTGTGAAATCAAAGAAACCTCCTTGTTATGAGTGTATAAAGAACGGTACATATTCCTTCTTTGTTCAAGAAGCTGGAAAAGCTAAGGATTTGAACAAGTCAAAATCTAGGAACTCAGAGTCCAAGGTTATGATCAAATCAAAGCCAAAGACTCAAGAGTCTAAAGTTTTTAAGAGTTCAAAACCTAAAGCTAAGATGAATTCAAGACCAAAAATGTTTAAACCAAAAGTCTTGAATGATTCTAAGCCACGTACCTTGAATCCTAAGGTTCTAAAGAAGTAAAAGTCATTTAGAACTAACCCCAGAGGACCCATGAAAACATGAGTACCTAAGTCTGAAATTTTCTATGTTACATGTATGCTTTATGGGAGAACCAAAGCTCCAATCATGGAACCTCGACAATGGATGCTCACGACAAATGACGGGAGAAAATCATATTTATAACATTGAAAGACGGAAAAACTATGGAATTTGAAGGAAACCAGTAAGACAAGATTATTGGAACAGAGACAATTGGTAATTCCTCTGTCTCAATTAATAATGTCTAGTTTGTTGATGGACTTAAGCATAACCTACTTAACATTCGTCAATTTTGTGATAGTGGTTATGAAGTGGTGTTTGATAAGAACACCTGCACAATCATCAATGATTCTGAGAAATCCATTGTATTATAAGGTAACAAGAAAAGCAATGTTTACAAAATAAATTTCTCTAAATTAGTTGATCACAAGGTAGTCTGTCTTCTGTCAGTGTGAGTGATGAAAAATGGCTCTGGCATAAACGTTTAAGACATGCTAACTGAAGATTAATCTCTAATATTAGCAAGTTAAAACTTGTCAAGGGACTACCAGAGTTAAACTATCACTCAGATGCTCTATGCGGAGCATGCCATAAAGGAAAAATTGATATAAACAACCTTTTAAAACCAAGAACATTGTCTCCACATTTAGACCTTTAGAACTACTTCACATTGATTTGTTTGAACCGGTAGGTATTACATCGATCAGTGGGAAGAAATATGGATTAGTCATAGTTAATGACTATAATAGGTGGACTTGAGTTAAATTCCTTAGAACTAAAGATGAAGCATATGATGTGTTTAGTATCTTCTGCACATAAGTACAAAATGAAAAGAAATTAAAAATTCTTAAAGTCATAAGCGATCATGGAGGTGAATTTGAAAATGAGGCATTTGAAAACTTTTGTTAAAAACATGGAATTGCCCATGAGTTATCTCCTCCTAGAATTCCACAAAAAAATGGGGTTGTAGGAAGAAAGAATAGATCTTTACAAGAAATGGCTAGAACCATGAGATTAAGATGGCTAAGTACTTTTGGGCAGAAGCTGTAAACACAACATGTTATGTTTAGAACAAAATTTATGTTAGACCCATTTTGAACAAAACATTGCTTACTTTCACCAGACATTGCTTACATTCACCATTTTGGATGTACATGTTCATTTTTTGTTGTTCTTTATCTTTGTAGCTTGTGTATTTTCGTAGCTTTCCTTTCTGGATCAAAACCTCAATGGCATCCTTTAGCTATAAGCAATAATTTCTCTCATGGCCAGAACACATGTAGAATCTGCAATATTTTCTTTTGTCCTCTCACATCTGGTCTCAGATCTTTCTGGGTTGCTCCACTCCCTCTTCATGGAACTCATCATTTGACATTGTTGTAGGATGGTATTGCAGTATTGAGAGGCTCCTACTCATGGAACTTATGGCGAGAGTGTTCTTTAGAAAAGTGTATTACAAATGCAAGGATATCCAAGAAACATGAGTCTTAACATCATCAAGTGCTAAGAAGAGCTTCATATTGATTATAAGAACTTCAGAATGAGATCAAAAGCATTTATTGGACACTACAAAAATGGAAGAACAAGATTGACCAAGGAATGTGAGATCAGAAGTTTATCCATGTTAATATTTGAAAGAAACTTCTTTAATAAAAAGATCATAAGAAGCGCATAATACTGTATATCATAAGCACTTTAGAAAGGGTAACATAGGAAGTTCAAAATTTGTTTTTATCAACTGATTCTCGTCTCATAAGTTATAATCAAAGCTTTTTAAAGACACTACAAGAAACTTGACTTTTAGTGACAACAAAAATTTGTAGGTGTCTTTTTACCGTCAATATGGCCCCAAATATCTATACCTACAACCATTTTTTCGTAATCGATAGTGGTGTGATGAGTCAAGAAATTAGTGTTTTTAATATATTATTTGAGTCCGTTTTATTTAGATTTGATTTCGTTTTATTTAATATTATTTCCTTTTTAGAATTATTTTACTTCAATTGCAAGTTATTATATTTCAGGAACAAATA
>Ga0315913_1007157_pt1 | contig 13437 bp, 12 predicted proteins | sample MpolsnodulesMG_FD_207736 | JGI IMG/M metagenome (GOLD analysis project Ga0315913, IMG submission 207736) | Medicago polymorpha root nodule microbial communities from Los Angeles, California, United States - small nodules | ecosystem: Host-associated > Plants > Roots > Nodule | place: USA... | reverse complement strand
TGAAAAGGCTAAAATGAATTATATTACCAAAAATAAGGTGTCCTTCTAAGCACAAGATGTACAAAGAAATCGACACCAAAGACGAAACAATGTTTACATAAGGAACCTGTATACTAAAATAAAAACACAGGAACAGAATAAACTCTAGCCTATGCCCAAGATGGCGAACGGACTAAGCCACCAGCCATGGTAATTGAAGGGAAGTGAGACAAATTTCACCTTCAACCATGAATAGGCAAGAATCTTAATCTTTTCTACCACCTGAATAATCGAGCATACTTTATCATTGAAGAGCCTGTTATTTCTTTCCTTCCAGATTTCCTACACCGTAGCAAACCATATAGCCTGTAAAATCGATCGGCGCACCTTGGAGATACCACCACTAAAACTGAATTAATAGAAATGATCTGACATATGAAACGGAACAGCCGCGGATGTGCCAATCCACCTATTAATAAAATGCCAAATTGACCCAAAAATATTACAATCAACTACATAAATCTATTATTCAATGAACTTAAAGAAAAACATCCTATTATGTATGAGACCATAACATATAAACTTTTTTTTTTATTTTTAGGAACAGACTCTAGTATAAACCTATGATTCAATGAACTTAAAAGAAAAAAAATCCGATTATATACAAGACCCGGAGGAATAATGCAAAAATATACATTAAGCGTAAATTATTTATTATTTATTTTTGTTAAAAAAAAAAAACAAGAAGACTATATAGATGACACGGATCTGGATACCTCGGTCACATTACCCCTCTTAGTTCCATACACGATAACATGGTTAACAAGGCAGTCAAAAGAAACGATACCAAGAGGCAGCAATTGACCGGAACCCTAGCTTCATCGTCACTTCACTCGTCGCCACTTCCCACTATTCTTTTCGATCTCATTCCAGAAATTCTCCATAGGCTCCCGGTGAAACCCCTCATGCAATTTCGATGTGTGTGCAAGTGGTGGAATTCTCTAATTTCTGATCCCAAATTCGCCAAGAAGCACTTTCGCTTCTCAACCACATGCCTCATCCACATCTTAACCTACTCCTCACTCTCACGCAAGTACACTATCAAGTCTTACCCTCTCGACTCTCTTTTCACCAAAGACGTAGCCTGCAACATAATCGCGCAGCATGATATTCCTTCCAACCATGCTGTTTACATTGTTGGCTCTTGCAATGGCATCATATGTGTTGCTGAATATCATATTCATGAACGCTTTGCTATCTTTCGATTGTGGAACCCTTCCATTAGAAAATTCATTGAATTGCCCCCACTTGAATTGCAACGTAATGGTTATATTCTTCAGATGCATGGCTTCGGCCATGATCCTATTTCTGATAATTACAAGGTGGTGGTTGCTTTTCGGGATTATCATAGCACTGATAATAACAAAAATGATGTAAAGGTGGTTCATAATGTGGGTACCAATCTCTGGAAAGACATTAAAGAGACGTTCCAATATGATCAGTTCATCGTGGAGCATAAATCGGGAAAATATGTGAATGGCACGATTAATTGGTTGGCTTCTAAAAATTATGTTAAAAGTCAATGTTTTATTGCTTCTTTTGATTTGGGAAACGAGTCTTATAAAAAAGTTTTGCTACCTGATTCTGATTATAGAGCAATAGATTCACCTACTTTGCACTTGAGTGTTTTCCGGAATTGTTTGTGCTTGATTTCTAGTAATGATGTTTGGATTATGAAGGAGTATGGGAATAAAGCGTCTTGGACTAAATTGTTCACTATTCCTTTCATGCCATCTTATTATTTATTTGCCAATGTAATGCATATTTTTGAGGATGGCCTAGTGACATGGAAGTCTACACAGGAACCGGATTTGACCCGGAACTTGGTATTTTACAATTCTATAAATGGCTCTGTAAAGTTTTCTTATTTTCAGTTTAGATTAATCCTAGAAGTCTGCGTTGAAAGTTTGATATCACCTTGTTCTTGATGTTAGAATGTAGTGGTGATGCTATATCATTTGAACATGAGATTCAACTAAAAACTATATTTTAATTTATGTTTATGATATTTATCTCGTACTTGTTCTGATTATTAGCTACTTCATGGATCATTATTAATTAATGGTCATCTTAATCTGTAGCTTGATAGAGAAATTGTAGTTATTTTCATTTATTTGATTGTTAAAGGTTTTTATTATATCCTCATGCATTATTGCATTTCAGTTTATATAGTTCCCAGTCATGCATTGCTTCTGATGGTTGTATGCTAAATCATTAGTATGTTTGGTTAAATGCCTGCTATGAGCCGCACAAATTTCGTAATGTCTCAAATCTTTCACACTGTCCAAAATACTTGAAGGGAATTATTTTGGTACTGAACAATGCTATCTTATTTATTCTATTAGCGTGTACATTTCCTCTCGTAATCTTGGTTTTAATTTCTTCGATATTTTCACTGTTGCGTTCTTGGTTTAAATTTCTGCATAATAATCACTTTAGTTTGCTGAAATTTTTAGCGTTTCTGTTTTGTTTGCACAATTCTGCATTGCTGCGATATTTTCTTCATCGTTCTGTTTCTGGTTTTTTTCGTTTCTGCATAAAAGCGGTTCCGCTGCAGGGTGCATTATGTTTTATGTGATTCTGATCTGCTGCATTCTTCTGGTTTTCTGTGCATTTTTTCTATTTTTGCGAAATATGTTTTGCGCGGGTTTTTTGCGTTGTGTATTTTCGCTGGCTGTTTTTGGTTTCATTTGTGCCAGTTAAATTCTTGAGGGCTTCTTAATTGTCTTGTCAAAAAATCCGTTCTATTAAGCATCACTGTCCAATCTTCCATTTTCTGTCAAGGTGGTGAGCAAATATTCCCTCTCTAATCTATCCAATTGCGGTATTGTTTTTTGACATGAATGATAACTTATGCAAGCACTTAGTTTTGATTATTTTGTAGGATGTAGTTTGTATTCCTTTCCATATCATAATTTTATTCAGCGTTACGAATTACTCGCTGTAGCGTAGCGGAATTTGAACAAGTCATTGTTGTTCTGCGATACCTTATTTAGTACAAAAAGTTGTAGTAGTGGCTATTAGCGGTGTTATAACATTGTAGAGTAGCAAAATTTGAACAACTTGACGTATAAGAGTTTGAATTAACTGCTATTAATGAATAGTCGAGAATGAGTTGTTAGCATTCACTTCAATTATTTTTAGGATCTTTCCTAGATTGGTTTCTTAAAGACAAAGGAAAAAACTATTAGAAGAGTTACTATCTGGTTAATTAAGTGTTGATGTTGCTGTTATATGACTAAGAGGTTATATATGCGAACTTTATCTAGTGCAGTCACAGCAGGACATTCTAACAGATCTGTGTTTTGAAAAAATAGAAAAAGATCAAATGAATAAACACTCATTTTAGGAATCAATAAATAATTGTATCTCACTTGTCTTTCTTGTCTTTATTTCTCTTTTTAGAATTGTAGCAACTTCTATGTTTTTAGTTTTTACTTTGGTGGTCACAATACAGTAAAGGTTATATTAATCTACAGCTTGATAAAGAAATTGTAGTTACTTTCACCTATTTGTTTGTAAAAGGTTTATGTTATCTCAGCATGCATTATTGCATTTCATTTTATGTAGTTCACAGGTTAATATGCATTGCTTTTGATGGTTTGAGGCCGCGTTTTCTACGATCAGAAATATGACTTAGATGTTATGCTAAATCATTAGTTTGTTTGTTGAATGCCTGCTATGAGTTGCACAAATTTTATAATGTCTCAAACCTTTCACATGCTGTCCAAAATATGAATATAGGATGAAAGTGAAAGAGAAGGATGAGGAATTAGTTCGTGACTTTGACCTCATAGCCAATGTTGCTGCATTATATTTCCCAGTTAGTGCAATGGCTCCATCCAAACCGTTAAGAACCTAAAACATTCAAAAAATAGATGTGCACTACTGCCAACAGCCTCATTCCCACAAACAAACAAGTTAATTTCTCGTTGAATAACTCCTCTCTTTGCGGTTCCCATCCATCAACCAACCACGGACTGAACGTTCATCGATAATCATCCCATACCACACCATTTGCTACAATCCCCGTTTTTCGTATCTGATATAGAATATAGATAGTTCCAGAGAGCAACAGAGTTGTCCTAGGTCACGTTAACGTTTTTGCTTGATCAAAAACTTCAAAAAAAAGCTTCTTAAACAAAAATAAAGTTGTACAAGCCACCATAATTATAATGAAGAAAATAAGCTAGAAGCCACCATAAGTATAATGAAAAAAATTATTTTTCTTCCAAACAAAATTTTCAAGAACAATCGAAACAATTAGACATAGAATTATTACATAGTGATAAACCAGAAATATTAGTATCAAATTAACAGAACTCTAAACAAATAAATGAGGAAGGTGTAAATTTATTAAATTTGACTAAGGCGTCAAAATACACTGAACTTAAGAGTTTTTCGCCACAACAGATAAGTTACCGATGTAGTTGACCTCAAAGTTAGTGCTCTCAAGGATATAACAATCACTTCTTTCTAGCACCACACGTAAATTATAAAAATCTCAACAACTTTTTGGATGCTCAATGAAACTTAATTTTATTATTATTTACACACATGATAAGTATATATGTCAGAATTGCAATTGTCCATTTTTAAAAATTGCTGGGTTTTGAATTTCCAAATTGTTATATTTGGATTTTCAAAGTCTATTTTAAAAGAATTTTCATCTACCGAAGTTGTTAGTTGGGTGAGTCACGACTAGGTTGCTCCCTTTAAGAGGTTTAGTTACAAAATTATACAAGTCAAACTAACAACCACGCCGTCTCTAGAATAAAAGAAGTCTAGTGACATTTGTGCATTTAGCTACAACACTGTAGCTAACTGTTCGAGAATTTCACCCTCAAATATGACAATTAATGTTATTCAAATTTAATACTGAAACCACTCTAATATGGTATTGTGACCACTTTATTATGATATTATGGCCACTCAAATATGGTGTTACTACCATTCTTACTTTCAAGATCTCCAAATAATGTATATGATACTTTGACCATTCAAATATGGTGTTAGCACCATTGTCGCCTCTAATTTCCCCCAAAGGCATAAAATATCCAAAAGATATATACATGTACTCTTAAGATCATTCTTAATTTCGAAGGGGCATTATTATTCTTTAAAGGGATTGTGATTTTAAAAGTAGTCTTTATAATTCTGAAGGGACATATATTATCGAAAGGACTATGCTCTTAAGATCATTCTTAATTTCTAAGGGACATTATACCAAAAAGGGACTATGGTCTTAAAAACACTCTAAATTCCGAAGGGGCATAAAAAAGGAGATGAAGAGAAGAAACACTCGTCAACACAAGTCAAAAGGGGAGAGAGAAGAAAGGTATTCGAAGTTTCAAAATATTTTTTGGTGTACCGAATAAACTAGACGAGCTCTCCTTTTATAGGAAAATTTGTAACTAATTTAGATAAACTTAAGAATTAAGTAAACTTATAAACGCTAAGCAACCCACATATCAGCCCAAGTAACAGACAGATCAGATAAGCTCAAAAGAGAAACAAACTAACTAGATATGAATGATGGAAAGATAGGAAACTTTGTTGGATTCTCAATCTTATCACAACCAACATAGGCTAAAGTTGTGGGAAATGATATCCATGAAAAAAACAAATTATAATTACTATTATTTTTACCATTATAAGGTATTTAAAATTAAATACCACAATTTTAACACTACTAATGTGTGTGTTCTATTTTATGTGGGACCCCACACTCAATTTTTTCAATTTACAAAACACTAGATCAAAGTCTAATTGCTTGGTGTTTAATCTTCCAACTTTCCAATTTCCTTATGTTTACCGGTGTTTTAGGTAAACAATTACTAGGTTTAAATTAATTGCTTGCAGGATCAAACTTGAAATCGTATAACATATTTGTGCAATAGTTTCTCAGAAAAATTTGAATGTTCATCATTGTTTGTATGTTTGAGAAGATGAAGATAACCATTTATTTCGACTAGATTGAAATAAGTTTAAAAGTAAAAGAAAACTTAAAGATAAATGCAAGTAATCTTTAAAGAAAACAACATTTGATTAAATAAATGAAGAAAGTTGGGGGACATAATCATACATTTCTCTGGGTACACTTGTTTCTCACTATAACATGGATAATTTGAGTGTTTCAAAATTGTGTAAATGGTTTGTGATCCCTATTTCCTATACAAATTTACTATATATACTAAGTAAGAAATTAACTGAAAATAAAAGTCACAAAATAAATGACTTCGACACATGTCTTGATATGCTCCCATGTGTCTTCAACCTTTTGATCTTTCCTCCTCATAAGAAATTGTATTTCTTTTGTCAAAACTAAATGACTTGGTAATCTCCAATATGCTAAGTACTAACATGATCCGTCAAAGCTAGCAACTTTTTGGAAAGTGCACACACTAACTCCAACTTGACATATCTTTTTCTTGTCGAATCATGTGTGTAGAAAATACAATCTAACAAATCGCCCCCAAAAAATGTCGTTTTCAACTGAATTGTGAATATTTCAAAGGTGACATTTTTGAAAACTTTTCCATATTTCAAAGGTGAGGCATTGACGTCATCATCATCATGACCACTTTTGAAACTCTCTTTTCAACTCACATTTGCAGAAAAAACCCATTATGGCGCCATTTTCTCATTTAGTGGGCCACGACACAAACCTTAAAACCACCATATGTCACTTAAATGCATGATAGGTTTCGTTAAATAGGGCCACATGGCTTCATCTTACCGGAGAAAACTAAAAGGTTCCCTTTGTCTCTCTATTCATAAGAATATAAAACCCTTTCTCCTCCTTTTTTTTCTTCTCTTTTTAACTATTGCAACCTTTGTACCTCTATTTCTCCATAAAAACTCACAAACCTTTTAACTTTCTCTTTGAAACAGAAATCCAAAAAAAACTTCAAAGCTTCAAACTTTCTTCAAATTCTTTCTATAACAATGGCTTCTTCATCTTTAATAGTTATTCATGTAGTAGTTGCAAGAGTGGATGTTCCTCTCCAAAAAGAAAATCAAAGCTTCACACCAGACCCTTTAATGGATGTTAAACATGCCAAAATCTGGAATTCACATGTATTGATTCCTTTCTCCATTTCCAACAACATGCATACGTTCTTAGGCCCTTTCCCAGACTCTTCCATAAACACCAAAAAGGTAAACGATCTTTTCCCTGGATATGCTAATTGAAAACCTAGGATTGTTTTAAGGAAAATTCTTGGTGAAGTCATGAGAATGACTTTTCTGGTGAAGTTAATCCTCAAATTATATTATATCTCAATTTAATTAACAAAATGACCTTTTTCTTGAAAACTCTAATAAATTAAACCTTTTTATGCTGATTTTTCTCAAGGATCCAATTCTACTTATGGGGAAAGAAATAGAATCAATGAAAAAATTTAAAAAAACATGTGATATTATATACCTAAAATTAAACAGTTATAAACTGATTTTCACAAGGTTCCAATCCTTCAATTAACAAAATCCCCCTGTTCTTCGAAATCCTAAAAATTAATTTTTTTATAAATTAATGTTCTTTAATTTCCTTAGGAAACATACAGAATAATGAAAATTCTAAAAAATCATCACATTCCCCTCCATACTGATTTTCGCCTTCAACACATAGATTTTCATTTGTGCACTAAGATTGAAATTCCTCTTGATATTTTGTATAAGGACTGATTTGTAATAAGGTAAAGCTTAGTCATAGACTGCTCCACGAGCAGGACACTAGATAACATGACATGAACAATTATACTATTGGGTAAACAAAATAACTTTTCCAAAAAAGTTAGTTTCCTGACTGCACCATAGAAGCTCCCTTGTTTTAAAGAGGCCTTGTGAGATGGGTTTCATGAGTGCTCCTAGCAGAGTCTTTAGATCTGCTTTCTACATCAGGAAAGACAATTATCTTAATTAGCTAAAAAAAGTCGAACGCAAAAAATCCCAAGTCTGTAAAAACATAGGAATTTTACCCATTGCTGCAATCCACTTTTGGAAAGGTTAGACCAATACATTTCAACTAAAATGTGGCATGCTCACCCCCACTCTATTTGATGTGGCTGCCATTATTGGGCTTCTTAACATGCTAGCTACGCAACCTAAATTCTTAACCATCACAAAACTGATAGTGAGGAAGTGTCTGACAAAAAACACATATTCTTCTTAACCCTTTCGCTATCCCATTATGTTTTCTGTTCTAGCTCACTGTAAGTAGCCAATAAGTATTGTGGTATTGGCTACTTAGCTGCATGAAGGACGCAATTTTTACCTAAGTCGACTGATCTTAGGATCACTTTACAAATCTTTAGGTCATGGGAGTCATGCAATGCAAAAGTTAGAACCATGAAAAGGCCGTTTAATCTCTGGACCTATATGGTTATTCCAACTTTGGTTAACTTGCACCTTCGAGTCTAAGCTACACCTTTTTGTACGAAAAGATTATGCTGAAGGAGTAAGTCGTCAAAGAGTGGAAAGAGCAAGGTTAGGCTTGCTTACTCCAAGAGAAATAGGGTGTTTGACCAAAGACCCTTTCTCAAAGTATTTTAATATATTCTTACATGGTGATACCTTCATCCCTTCTATGGCACCATTTGTTAGTCGAAGTTGTGGGCTAAAATGGTTCTAGAGACAATTCCCTACCATAAATCCCAAGTACCAAGAAGAAAATGTCAAAATTTGGAAAGCTTATCTTAGCCCCACACTCTTGTCGACTAGATTGACCACTTGGAAAGCCAATTTGGGTCTCATAGGTTACCAACCAAACCTTGTCGCAAGACAATTTAGACTCAGCCAATTTTGACTAAATCTCTATACAAGCGCAATAAGGACATTTTTCTAGGTGGGTTTGAAATGACAAAATAAGACTATCAAAAAGACTTGCTTAACATGGCACAAAAGGCTCTAGACTTTCAGCCTTTTGAATATGAAGAATCATATTTCTACATCGAAGAATTTTCCAATGGTGGAGTGAATATTATTTCACTAACTCCACTTATGAATCGAATCTGCTTCCACAATTAATAGCTGCTTTTCCTTTTCCTCAGAAAAGAACGAAGAAAAGTCGAGCTACGCATATCCAAGAAACTCAAGCTTTCCAGAATTACTTTGAAATTGTATATAATGCACAAAAACTTAGTTGAATTGTCTTCAAGGCTGCAACTGTTTTAAAACAAAAAATTGTTGATAAAATTCCAAAACTAACTTTTCTTCCTTATGTAAAAGAAAAATGTTGTTTTGCTTTAGAATTTCATTGTGTTAAATTTCCACCTCTGGCAACTGTTGAATTTGCTTTGGCTTTTCGACCACCATTTCACTTAGTTCTCTTATGGATCTTCAAATGTTATTCAAAATAATTTGAAAACTTTATCACAAAGAGTAGTTTCGACTAAGTATAATACGCATAAATTATAAAGGTCAACTCCATTTGGATATTCAACATGTTCAAATCGAGAGCAACATCCCATCAAGTGATGTATTGAACCATCTAAGGTATTTTTTTTAAAACCTTTTTGGATTTTTATTTGAATTAGATTATAAGATTAAGGTATAACCTTTCCTTCGTTTGTATGCAGGACGCTCGATCCCATGCCTCACTAAATACTGGGCCAACACCACTCACTTCGACAAACTCGCCATCAATGCATCTGTCAATAGTCAGCGAGCCCATTAAGGAAATGGTTGTTGATATCCCCATAAACATGGATGAAGAGAACAATTAGGAAAAATACAGAGGATATATGCCTGAAGGCCACCAAGTTCCAGACCCTACAACCACATAGACTATTCATGAGGAGCCTACTCAAAAAACTATCAAAGACATCAATCATCAAGAATCATCTAATTCAGAATGGGTGTATTTTAACTATCGACCCCAAGAGGATCTTGAAGAAGAGGGATCCTCAGAGCCTGAACACATTGAGGATATCCCAACCAAAGCTACATCAAACTCTAAGGAAACTTCTGGCACCTCATTGAGACAAGAGGTACTTGAGGAATTGAAGGCCAAGAATCCCATCAAAGCCTTAAAGTTGATGATGAGCATCATAAGGTTCCCCTTCGACAAATCCCAAGGCTCTTCGACTACGTCGTGTGGTGAGCCATCTGGAAACTCCAAGCACATGCTAATCCAAGAACTTCAAGCCAAAATTCTATATGTGGACTTGTTCCAAGCTGTCGAACAAGATCCTATCATTGTTTATGATATCAAGGCCTTGTTGCAAAAGCGTAACACTCCAAATTCAGGAGATTCTATTGTTGGTTTTATTCTGGAGTATGATCCCCCTCTTGAAACAAGTTGCCAATGATTTCTTGAGGCGAAAAGAAACTACAAGCATGTTGATTATGCAAACAAGTGCTCGACGTCAAGAAATAGGCAATGTTGAAGAAACCATGAAACAAATGACAATGTTGGAGGAAAAATCTAAACAAGATAGTGACAAGTGGCCTCTTGTGATGCCAACATTTCTAGGTGGTAACAAGAAACAAAGGAGTTGCAGTCGAAAATTGAAGCTGAGGAAAAGAGAAAACTTGAAACTCAAGATGCAACTCTGGGCTCACTACAATCACAGTTGGAGGAAAAAGCGAAAGAAGCAATCCAACACTTCGACAACTCCCCCATACTCGAAGCAGAGATTGAAGAAATAGTTGCAACAGAAACTCTGATCAACACTAAGGATGAAACATGCCAAAATTGTGTTCGACTGATTAAAAGAAAACCTTAGGATTTAACTCTGTAATTTTTGGCTTTGTCATGGAAAAAATTGTAACAAGACAATGTCCATTTTCTTCTAAGCTTTATTTGTAACATAACAATGTTTGTTGTAATTTCAACAATGCTTTGGGAATTTATTTTTTAAGGCCATATTTGGATTATGCATTTGAAATTACTCCTTGTCTATTTTAATTTCATGCAACATAGACTTATCTTTTTTCAAATACTTGCTATTTATTCGCAAAATTCGACTGTGAGAAGCCAACTCTTCGACTTCATAAGTACCAAAATATGAAAAAAGACTGTTGGAGAACCAAATGCTACTTGTAAGTACCAAAATATTTTTGTTTTCAAATATTATGGATACAAAATGCTACTTATTCAACTCTTCGACTTATCTTTTTTCAAATACTTGCTATTTATTCGAAGAGTTGGCTTCTCACAGTCGAATTTTGCGAATACTTACTATCCATGTCAACGTCTCTTGTGTGACTAGACTGTTGGAGAACCAAAATATGATGAAAACAAAATTACACAGTCTGTTTTCATCATATTTTTGTTTTCAAATACTTGCTAATTATTCGAAGAGTTGGCTTCTCACAGTCGAATTTTTCAAATACTTACTATCCATGTCAACGTCTCTTGTGTGACTAGACCGTTGGAGAACCAAAATATGATGAAAACAAAATTACACTAGTAGCATTTGTGGTTTGTTTTTTTACAACGGTTATTATTTGATCTCGGGTATATTCCAAGAACTATTTGAACAATTAACCCTTAAGAATATAACATATCATGAAATTCATGATAAATGTTTTGTATTTAACGTAAAAAGTAAATGCTTTATAATTGATACTATTATATTACATACTAATTTTATTAAATTTAAAAATAATATTTTAATTACACATGGTTCAATTGTTGTCAAACCTTTGGTTTGATCCTTAAATCTTAAACTAGTGATTCTACTGGTTCAACATCCAGTTCGGTTTTACGAAAACCAACATATATTTTTTTCCAAGAAACATGGATTGAATTTAAAATTTAAATAAAATCCCAAAGAAATGGACAAATTAAAATATTGAGAGTGTATTTAGAGAAATTTTGCTTGCGCTTACTCGGTCGTTAGAGCAGCCTTTTCCACGAAACTTAGTAGCTTATACCGAAAAGTCAATGTTACATATATAGTAACCATGGAAACCATAGTTTTCCTACAAGTGGTAAGGGGTGTTAAAAAAAATAATTGAGTATATAATAGGGAAATATTTAATTTGCTATTCATACAATAGCAAATAATTGAGTATGTTAATATTGTTCTTTGTGTAAGCAAACATTAGCATTTTGAGAATAATTGGATTTAAGAAGTGGTTCTTTGTGAGTGTCCTTCATTGTAAACCGGTTTGGTGGCATAATGGAATTCTCTAACCAATTCAAAGAATCATTTAGGCATGGTCTTATTGCTGGGTATTGTTTTACTGCAACTTTTGTCATAGTTTTTTATATGTTCTATTGTCTACCCGCACAACTTATCAAGAATAGAAAAAATAAGAAGGTTGGATGTATGAAAACAGAAGAGAAGCGCAAATTGCCTTGCCAGAAATTTAAACAGCAAAAGATCAACGAGGTACTCTATATTCCTTTTGTATTTCTTTTAGGACTAAATATGTTTTTATTGTTTCTTTAGTTGATACAAGTTTTACAGCACTCAATTTTAGTTTCAGTTAAATCAATTATTCTAAAATTTCCAACACATTAAAGATCACCTCAATCGAACATCCATAACTCTAGATGTGACAAAAACAAGACAGTCATATAATCACCTACGAAAATAACACTTGAAACCATAATTAATTTGGTGGGTTTTGTTAGAAGTCACCCATGAAGGTGTCTTTTAGCAACCCACCCCTCAAGGTGTGATTTCCACTTTTTAGTTATAACTTTGTTAAAAGACACCTTCATAAAAATTAGTTAGTGTCTTTTATCAAATGCTCATAGAATAACTTGTTAAAAGACGTGTCTTCTAGCAAAACCCTAATTTGGTTCATTTTATTCCATTATTAAATTAACTCTTGTATAAGGTGATATTAGTAGGTTCTCATCACTTTGTTATGGAAAGGTGGGAAGTTCCGGTATTTATGCCTAGACAAGGGCTATAGTTTTGACTTTTCCTAAAGATGAATCATAAGTACCTTAACAATCATACTAATATTCAATTAAAAGAATTTAATTAGAAAACAAGAAATTTACTATTGTTCTTGTCCATGAAAAGACAGGATAGTTTGTCATATATCTTAACCTAGAGATTAGATCAACCGCTAGTTGAAAAACATTATAGCGTTTGGAACATATACAAATTTGATCAAGCTAAATATATTGTAAAGTATATATAAACTTTAATTAATTGAATCCAATAAATAAGTAGAGCTTCATCGTGGAACCCTAATCAAAAGTGGTCTTGTTACACATGGTAATATGCATCATTACCATAGAATAGAAAAGTATACTATGGAGAACAATACGAGGAATGAACCCAGACTTGAAGCTCTGGATGTCTGGCCTTGCCTTGTACCGTCAACTTTATGATAAATATAAGTGTGTTCAAGGGTCACTATTTATAGGCATAATTACTTAGGGGTTAAGAGACGATAACTTGGTTTTTATCTTCAAATCTAGTATGGAAA
>Ga0315913_1007155_pt1 | contig 13439 bp, 6 predicted proteins | sample MpolsnodulesMG_FD_207736 | JGI IMG/M metagenome (GOLD analysis project Ga0315913, IMG submission 207736) | Medicago polymorpha root nodule microbial communities from Los Angeles, California, United States - small nodules | ecosystem: Host-associated > Plants > Roots > Nodule | place: USA... | reverse complement strand
TAATAAGTCATACACCACAAAGTGGGCAAATTTGTATTTTTCCTTACCCTAAATAGTGAGTTACTCTCCCTTCTAACCAAAACAGAACAAGATAAGATTTTGTAATATTGAAAAAATGCTTCCAAGAAAAACCCTTAGTAGTAACAATACAAATGCAAATTCTAATGAATCTTCAATAGGGTATCTTATACTTGGGACAAAACCAATGAAAACTAGCAGAAATTATACTAAAATGTATAATATACCAAAACAAATTTGAGGGTATTACAAATTCTACCAATTTATAAGTATAAACTCAATAAACCTTCAAAAGGGTATCTAATTCTTAAAACAAAACAAAGAAGAAAACACAAAAATGAGTAATAAACAAAAATCAAATAAAGGGTATGTGTAAAAAGATAACCTTTTTAAGAAGAACAGATTCAGGGAAGAAGCCAGTGCTTTCATCTGATTTGGGCACAAAGCTATGAGTATCTGCTTTCTTATCTTTCTTCCGGGCATTCATAATGAGTGAGAATGATTTTCTGGGGTTATTTTGAAGAGAAAATTGGCGTGAAAACGATGAGGAGGATGAAGAAAGGTGGTGATTTGGGAAATTGAAACGAAGAGGGTTTGATGCTAACATGGTAGTGGTTTTTGGAGGTTTAGAAGGTAAGAGATAAGAAGAACCTTTGAATAGTGCCTCCATAGTTAAGTTACGAGGAAATGAAGAAAAAGAGAAGAAATAACGTTTTCAAACGTGTATAAGATGGTTTAACGTTAATGTTATAGATTTATTAAAAGATAATCTAAATAAAGATTAATGTGAGCAAACTTTAGGACTTTAATTTACCGATGTGAAAAAATAAAAAAATGTTCAATCATATTTTGTTGGAGTCTAAAGTTTTTTTTTTTTTTTAAGAGACTGGAGTCTAAAGTTAATATATGATCCTATGATCTGATACAATTGAATCTATCAAACTCGTATAATTCAGTTGGTTGACCGCAACACTCTTAACCTATTTATTTTATTTCACCCACAAAAAAGTTAATCAAAGAATTGGGTAAATGGTCTTTAACTAAAATAACAAATATCAGTCCTTAAAAATCAATTAATTTGTTGATTAAAAAAACCCTATTCAAAATTCAATGAATGGATCTTTCAAAAAAAATATTCAATGAATGGAGAGAAGTACCATGCAATGATATTGTTGATCTATTTTTTCACGTGTCATTCATTTGTTAAAGGAACTGGAAAAGTGGAGTATGTTAAGACTGAATTCCAAAATACTCTCTCCGTCCTTTAATACTTGACACAGTTGACATTATTACACATGTCAATGTATAATTTTGAGTTTAAATATCTTGAATAATATATTAGAAAAAATTATGAAAATTTGATATTTTGAAAATACTCGAGACAAATCCAACGGCATCTTATATGATATTATTTACCTTTATATATTAGTAGAAAAATATGGTCAAAGTAAGATAGGTCAAAATTACACATTTTCAAATATGTCATCTATTGCGGGACGGAGGGAGTACAAGGGGTTCTACAAAATTTATACTCTTGAAGCGACTATTTAAGGAGTTCAAATTAACTACAGAGCTGTAAAATGAATTCCAACTTGAAGTTAGATATTGTAGTTTGAGTAAATGGTTACTTTGGTCCTGACTCTGCACCTCGTTGTCTCAAAGGTCGCTGACTCAGGATTAAATACAAAGTAGTCTCTGAATGTGTACTTCTGTTATCACTTTAGTCCCTAATGTTAAATAATTCCGATAACTGATGATGTGGCAAAGGTTTTATGCTGACAAAGAGTATGAGGTGTCACATGGACTAAAGTGAAAGTAGAAAATGATCATTTTGGTCCCTGAACCGAAAAATCAATATCTCCGAAAATCAATATCCTTGAACCGAAAATCAATATCCTCAAACTCATCCCAACGAAATGTTGCCCTTCATCAAGAACTGAGTCATCTTCCTCAATGAAGTTGTATTGTGGTTGCAAGAGACTTGATGTTAGGTCCCTGACAGTAAACTTTTAGACTAATTCAATAACGTCAACATCAGGTTTAATGCTTTTCCAACAAAAAAATCTATGATCAGAGTATATCACAAGTGATTGGCGCTCAAGGACTTGTGCGCAAGGTTTTTGGTGCACAATGTTCGTGAGTGTTTATTTAAGTTTGACATAATGTCAATTCTCTGAGTAGAAAGAGAATAAAAATGAAGCGAAAGTAAATCGAGATACCATTGCTTATGCTTATGTAAGGATCATAGCAATATTTTTGTTTCCACCGGAGCCTTGCATTCGTCTTTCACACAATCTAGCACGCACGCATCAAATCTATCTCCTATTATTTTGGCATTGGCACACACAAATATACACCATTGTTCACAAAGTGCTTCATAGTATCCTTTTTGCTTAATTAACACAAATTCTTGAGATGGAGTGATGCATTCCACTTGTGTTGCAACTAACATAATCATTAATATCATTGCAAAACCTTTTCTTTTCATGCTTACTGCCATGATTATTTTCGATGTGTATCTTTTACCAATCTTTATTAGAATTAGAATTCTCTTTTTATGTGATGTTTTAGGTTTTGCCAAAAGACAATAAGAGTTTTCAAACGTAGAGCTAAAGACATAATAATTAATTTTCAAATATAAAAATTCAAATAGAATTCTCTTTTTTGTTATGTTTTAGGTTTTGCCAAAAGACCTTATTTATAACTATAAAAAGTATACTAATAAGTGTTTTAAAACGTAGAGCTAAAGACATACTAGTAATAATTAATTTTCAAATATAATAATTCAAATTATATAGTTTATAAAAGAAAGTAAAAATGTTAATTAAATCAATGAATTAAATTTCCATACCTGTCTACTTTGGTTGTTGTATCTTTATCATTTTCAAGAAGATTACTATATACTAATGAGGAAAACTATAACATTTTCACGACAAACTCTATTCACGAACTTTGGGAGAAAGATAAATGTTATCATTATGCTAAGCTTGATTCGAATTGATTTTAAGAAAGCTAATGCAATTAGAAGTATGCAAAGTGCATGTTCAATACTTTGTTTCTCCTCACTTGATACTAGGATTGAATCGTTTTTTCTTCAAGGATATGGAAGACCAAAATAATGGATGATTAATGTAATGGAAGGGTCAATGTTTTACCATGTGCTAGGTTTTCCGCTGCAGTAAGCATCTCTTGTGCTTATATGTAGTGTATTAATAAAGTTTTGTCTCGGATAATTTACATTTTTCATATGCTATTTCAAGTAACATTTGAGCTTATAGCTTATCATCTTTTATTCCATTTTTACCCTTGTTATTTAACCAAAAATCTCATTTTATCCTATACAAAAATTATTTCTGAAATGGATGCACATATATCAATGGAGGCATGCAGCCACTCTACCTGTACATGAACCATTCCATTTTATTTATCCCTCTAACTGTACATGAACCATTGTGTTTCATTTATCCCTATGATCTGTTCCAATTGATTTTTCATTTGACTCTTTTAAATTTTAATAGCAACGATTTTTTTCCCTTCAAAAGATCATCATTCAAAAAAAAAATTAAACTAATATAACCATTTATTAATAAATTTTGAATTTTTTGTATTAAAAAAAGTTCACTATTATTTATTTTTTAAAACTATGTCAAAGATTATTATTTTTATGTGATGAGTATATTTTATTGCTACGTTTAATTATTTATAAATTATGAACACTGAAAATTGAAAATAAAAATAAAATAACTTTTTAGGAAATAAAATTAATTTAATAATAATAATATATACGAGATATATCAAATTAATAAAATTAAATTTCTAAATTTTAAATATTTAAATATGTCATTAAGAATGTCCTTCTATGTCATTTTACATTTATCAACTAGTTGACCCGCTAATTTTACCAAACAATTTGATTAGCTTATCAGCTACCAACCATCAACTATCAGTCATCATCTATCAGTTATCCGCTATAAGTTAGCTTATCAGCTATCCGCTATAAGTTGGCTTACCAGCTATCCACTATTTATTGACATGTATGAAAATTGAAATCACACAAATGTGTAGGTGCAGGGGATGTCCAACAAAAGAGATTTGCTGATAATGGGATATCCCAACTTAGCCTCTCGCTCACACACCATAAGTAACATCCTAGTAACTTAGTAACATCATCATAGAGCAAATTATATATACACGTAATTCTCAGAATATAAGAACAACCAGAGAACTCTTCAACAAAAAAAAAGAACAAAAAAGAACAACCAGAGAAACCACAAACAAATAATACTTGGGTTTGATTTTTATGCAGTTCCACCACATAAATATGACATTACTTTATCCTTTGTCAGCATAGCTAATGCAGTTTCTAACATTGATATATTTAACTAGATTCAAAACAAAGCCAACCACAATCGTATATCACTCCAGTAAATATTATTCGAACCATGTATCACCATGGAGTTGCAAAATTTAGACGTAATATAGATATGGAGAGCATAGATTCGTATTGGAGCTGCCTCGGCTACTATTATATTTCATAGATATGCCTGTTGAATGTGGTTTTCCGGTAAAATATTCCTCGTTAGATATGATCGATGCATGATGTTTTGCATGCTAAAGATTGCATATTGACTAGGAAAATCATTCGCACGAGGATCATTTCCCCAAGGCTGTATTTTGCATGGTAAAAGGGATGAAAAAACAAAATTATTGGACAACAAATAATATACTAAGAGATTAGGAAAATAGGGCTATACAATGACCTCCAAACTCTAATTTGGGGCATCAACAACAGATAGCAACTCTGAAACTACTGCTTTTCAAGCCTTCAAAGTGCACAACAAGGCAATGTTACTAGTATGTTTAAACATGATCTGTTTAATGCTTTTTTCCTTTTTTCTTTCTTTTGCTGCCGCTACCAACGCCAGTGCCAGGATTTTTCATCCCATTTCCAGATTTGGGGGATGGGCTTTCTGTTGCAGCGCCGCCATTGAAATTCTCAAACGCGCCTGACTGTACTGCATTCTGTAACCACTCAACGAATTCTTCCTCAGTCATGGTTTCTTCAAAATTAGGTGTTGGCATATTAGGAGGAGTTGGCACCCGCCCACCCCTTTGAGTTGAAGAGCTAGTTCCTTTGCCGGGATTTTGTTTCGACATTATACTTGTGTTCACATGAAAACTTGGTTTATGTGTATTTGCTGGACATCTCATGCCCTGCAATAAAATATACTAATGTTAATATCTATGGATCTTTTAATCTCCAGAGAAGGCTCAAAGTGCAAGCTATGAAGTGTTGTGTGTGAACAAACCTATGGATCTGTTAATTTTTAAACATTCAATGTTGGTATCTTATGTAAGCTGAAAAATAGTTTCCAGCATATCAAAACATTTACATGCAGATTCACATGTCAAAACGCACATGTCACGGTTGAGTTCTTAGATGATTTAGATCAAAATATTTAAAACGAAGAACAAATTACCTGACAGATATACCATTCAGTGGCATCAAATATTTTGCTATCGGCACACACGTAAGCAGAAGGAGTGTCTACCTGAAGATATAACAAAATATTCAATTTTAAGCAAACTTGTTCTGACTCATAACTAATGCAGCCAGGAATTGGCTCAAATATAAATTAAAAGTCGAACTGCAGATTATAAGGTGTTCTCCAACAAGAAGAATTTTTTGAAATGGTATATTGATCAATACCTTCTGCATTAAGCCAAAAAGAAATGGTTGGGAAGATTGTTCAACCCATCCATCACCATCCTTGGCTTGGTGAAAATCTTGACAATCCTTTAAAATGAAAAAACAGAGTATAAGACATTAGTTCCATGCCAAATATAAAAGTGATTTCTCTCAGGAATGCGCATGCTGACAGTGACAGAATACAGGCAAATATTTTCAAAGATTGAGTATTGCCAATTGTCACTTAAGCATGCTTAAGGCTTCATTGAGACAGAAAAAAACAAAAGGTGAAGAAGAAACCTGGCACCATCTTGCCCGAGACTTTTGTTTCTTGGTGTGTATCCAGAGATGAAAGCCGCCACACCTTTTGCAAGCTATTCTCCTTGATTCACCAAATGGATCCTCACCATCTGCATCTGAATGGCCAAATCCCGAAGAAAAGAATCCATGCCTACTATTCTGGCAAAACAGTTTCAGCCACAGCTTAAGTTAGACAATAGAATAATACACTAAATATATAAAATAATTAAAAATGTGTTGTCAATCACAAATCACAGAAAGTAGTACTTTGTTCAAATTCCACTACGCTGCAATGCTATAACTGCATTTCGACAACATCCTGTACTAAATCATGTATCGCAGAACAATAGCGAATTATCGATTTATTAAAATTCCGCTGCACTATAGCAATCTCTTTATCCGCTATTAGATAACACTAGAAAAATAAAATAGCTACAAGGTTCTCTAAATGGCGCCGGATGTTCAGATAGCACAAAAACCTCTAAGGGTATGTTTGGCAGTTGGGTTTTGAAGGGCTATTATATTTTGATATATATTGAGACTTGAAAAAATGGAAGAATGTGTTAGTGCCAGTATTATATGGACAGAATACTTGGTTATTGATGGATAATGATGGTTGCCTCTTCAAATAGCTTCCAGAGGTGGTGGTTAGACAACGACAGAAAATGGCAACTGCAACAACAATGCAAAAACCGCAAACTACTAGCCAACCACTACGAATTAGAGAGCCTATCTCTTCCTTGCCTAACAAATAACCATAACTAAAACAACTGGATGCCCTTTCGTTTCATCATTAATCTATTTAAACACAACACACTTACTTACATATACTGGACCTAACATACACCTTAGCGATAGGAGGTCTACCAACAGAATGATATGATTGATAATAATATATTTCAATTTTTAATCACACTTTAAATCGATTTTAGAAATATTTTTCATAATTTCTTCAATTTCGAAATGAAAAATGAGTTTTGCCCTACATTTCCCTCCAAAACACAACTTCCAAATATAGCCTAAGAAGAAGAAGAAGAAGAAGAAAAACAGCTAGCCGCAACTGCACTTTATAGATAAAGAATAATATGTGCATGGTAATAAACTTCTTATTAGAGAACAATGTAAGAGGAGAGGGCACAAATTAATTGGCAGTTATGTTGTTGATGTTTAGGAATAAATAGGGAAAGGAAAGGAGAAAGTGATTATGAGATAGTTATTGAGTGGTTATGGGGGAGAGAGAGCCAGGCTCTCTAATTCTTCGAAGAGAGAGAGAGACTCTCCAATTTCTTGAATACGAATTGTCTTGTATGTATTTTATCCTTGTCTCTCTACACTTTCTCTGATGTACTGGTGTGTGAAGGCTGTATTAATAATATAAACTTCTGTACTAGACAAATTCTGCAGAGAATTGCTCTATCATTTCTGTTTTCTTTAATTCATTCACTATAGATACCAATTCCTAACACATGGCTACTCATCACAATTATAAACTCTACCGTAAAATGTAAATATGTTATATATCTGCCATCTTCACCATTAAGACGTTATTTACTACAATTTCATTATTCATGCATTCTGATTTATAAGTTATGTCACCACTTGCAATCTCAAATTCCTATGAATGTGATAGATATGTGTTTTATTATGATCAGAGTAGAAATGCTTCACTAATCTATTGTTATTCATGAACAATAAATATTTGTTCTTGACCAGAATGCATCAAAGGTTATAAAAATAAAATATAACTTTTATGTATAATTGCATGATACTAAAACAGCAGGAAGGAAACATAAATCGTACCCTACGTGGAGCATTCTGAAATCTGTTGAATACATTAAGAATTTCTTCTCTCCTTAGCTCATCATCATAAGCTTTTCTCTTCAAGGAATCATTTAGAATCTAGAAAATCACAATAACCATACAAGTCAGGGAAAGGTTTCCTCTCTTGATTTTCAGTGTGAGCAAAATATATAAAACTGACCTCATATGCATTTTGAAGTTTCTTAAAGGCTTCTACAGCCTTTTCGTTGCCCATATTTTTATCAGGATGTACCAACATTGCCTGGTAATCAATGAAGACGGGTTATTAGTAATGAGAAGAATCATTAAGGAATGATAACACATCACAGAAAGGATTTTTGTTAAGCTATCAAAGACAATTCAACTTTTATCCAACCAGCAAAAAAATATACAACTATTAATTCCATAACTCTCTGAAGAGTTTACTAGACAAAAAACAAAAAAAAACAAAAAAAAACAAAAAAACTGAAGAGCACAATATCTAGAGACACAAAAAGTAAAACATGGCTGTGCAAGTATTGGCACCAGGGGATAACCTTCTTTCTATATTCCCGCTTCAGTACTGAAATGTCTATATCTTGATAGCGCGTCAAGCCTAGTGCTGAATAGTGATCAAAGCAGTGCAACAATCGAACAACTTCGTCTTCAGAAGTTACATCAGAATCAGCCCCACTAGTCGAGGGGACTCCTGCATTACGATCTGCAGATGATCCTGGTCCATTTTCAGAGGAAGAAGACGGAATTGATTCATCGTTTCCAAAACCTGGTTGACTGTTCATTCCAGGTCTTTGTTCAAATGGATTTGATCTACTCCGTTGATCTATGTTTTTCTTGAGGAAGTATATCAGAACATCACTCGAGATGAAAGCTAAATTAAAAGCCAAGAACAGACGAAGCCACCCAACATACAGCCAAGCACAATAGACAGAATACACAGTGGTGATAAGAAGTGCCACGCGTTCATGACGTAACATAAATGCCAATCCTGAATTTCAAATTAAGTCAAAGGATCGGTATGTTTGGCAAGAATATACATAAATCATCATATATCTATATTGAGCACATATCTATATCGATGTCATATCAGAGTAGTCAATAGCAGCGACAAACCGCTACGGTAATCGTCGTAGCGGTGCGGAATCAAATAGCAGCCGCTTTAGCTGCTATAGCGGCGGAGCGTAGCGGATAGCGGCCGCTTCAGCAACTATTTGATTTTAGTAGAAAATTTTCAAATGACCATATTTTTAAAACCTTTTTGAGGGCATTTTGGGGATTTTGTAAATCCTAACATTTTTCAACACTTTCTCTCTTCTAACCTGCCCCACAAAACACGCTCTTCTATCTTCCAACCGGTAAACAAGACCTGGGGATCTCTTCTCTCTTTCGCTGTTCTTTTTTTCTTCCTCTGTTTTCTTTTGTATTATGGTTTCTTGTTTTATGATTCTTTTATTTGTTCCTGTCTTTTGTTTTTTGGTGTATTGATTTATGAATATTTCATGAGATTTGAGTGTTATATTTAATATTCGTATAATTTGTCCAAAAAAATAATCAAATATCGGTGACCGCTATTTGTCATACCGCTATACAGTATCCCACTTTTGGGGTTGGCCGCTACGCATCGCTATCCCGGATTGACTACTGTGTCATATATACCCAACTTCCCGTAAAAAAAGATAAAGATAATAAAAACAGCCAGAAGATTTCCGTCTAAGCAGAGAGACAAGCAAATCACCTCCTAGAATGATGATAAATGCAGTTGTCCACAAGCTACCATAAAACCACAACATAACAGCTCCAATGATAGCAACTACCAAAGCTGCAATCACGAACCCAACAAAAAATCCAATCAAGGCAGCCAGGCCCTGATCAATTACACAAATAAGTTATCATAGGAAGAGAAAAAATATATATAATATCAAATTTAAGAATAAAAAATAAAATGAACATATGCACAAAGCATCATAAAATAAGAAGCGTGTTAGCGAGAGAATAAAAACTAAAGCAATCATGCTTGCTATTTATGGAGTTCAAATTCACGAGTCACAGTTCTAAGCCAACTGAAACTAGCACTGATTCTACTTATTTATAAACCTAAAACATTATTGCAAGAATCAGAACAAGTTTGACAGGGATTGTATCCAATATGTGCATTCTCATGACGGCGAAGCAAAAATTAACATAAATGGAATTATAGAACAATAAAGAACAGGTCAATAGGGAGAAATTTAAGTCACGGAGTTCAATAAAACATACGTTTAAAATGAATTTTCCCTACGGTAATTAAATGAAGAAGTTGATGATTAATCAACAGAAAATACTACAACACAAGTTTTGCACTCGTATAAGGGTAAAATATAAATGACTGTGACTGAGTGATTCTATTTGAGTTGATCACAAAATGTAAGTTATCCAATTATCAAAATTTTCTCGGCATTTCGACTTGTAATATAATAGAAAGCAATAACAATTGTTACCAGGGCTTACCAGGACAACCAGAAACTTGAGCATCCCAATCATACTAATCACGGAGAATATGCTGCACCATATAACCGAGAAGAAGGATGTTGTACCCATTCGTACAAACGAATCAAAACCCCGAACGGCACAGTCCAACCAAAACACTGATAATAGAAGGATTATACTCCCAAAGTGCATGAGCCACGTCAGAACAATGGGATATGCCTGCTTAAATTTTGTTCTGAAATTAGCATAAGCTTCTAAAACGGTGGTTCTAATAGATACAAACAACGGCTTCTGCCTGATTAGCCACTCCGTAACTGTGGTAAAAATGGAAAAGACTGACAACCGTAATCTCCTAATAGCCGGATGATCGGCAAGCTCTGCATTTTCTACCAAAATTCTCAACTGCAAACCTTCCACTAAATGGCTCAATCTACTCTTGATACTCTGTTGAGTTTGATTACGTCTACGAAAATTCCGATGTCCTTGTTTTGGAATTTCGATATTTTCACTTCCATTCTCTGAATTACTCCCAAAGGACGATGATTCCTCCAGGTCAAGCTTATCTTTCCGAGAAAACCTCTCAGACTTTCGCTCATTGTTATTGTCATCACCAGCAGAACAACCCTCGCATGCTTTCTGTGAAACACCATGACCGCCATTTGCAAGTTCCTCCGCCGGAAAAACCTTCACCTGCCCTCCTTCATGACCTTTCATACCCGGAAGTACACCACCCGAACCCCCTTTTCTGTGATTAATTCCATTCTTCTGCTGATTACCCTTTCGAGCCATGAATCTTTTAACTTTTAAATCTTGAAGAATTACTCAAAATATGAACTCCAAGTTAATCCATTTCTAAACTGATAATCAGCACTAACACCTATCACTACAAGAAAACCAAAAATTAAATTCTTTAATCACCATATTCATATTCACATTCAGTAACCCATTTCAGCGTAAAACACTAAAAAAAAAATATGCATAGCAAGAGATTCATATGCAATAACCCATTTGAGCAAAAAACACTAAAAAAAGATTCATAGCAAGAAATTCATATTCAATAACCCATTAAAGCATAAACCGCTGAAAAAATATTCATAGCAAGAAATTCATATAAAATGACCCATTTGAGCAATAAACCCTAAAATCACGGAATTAAAATAAAAATTAATCAAAGTTTGAATTTGTATTCAACTAGTGAAAAATTTAATCAAAAGGGTAAATAAAAATTAAGACAAAGAAATGAAAAAATCCCAAAGTGATTAGTGATGAAATTTGACAAATTAATACAAAAAAAATCACTAGATCATAGCGAAAAAAATACCTTGAGTTACGTTGCGCGATTATGGAAGAGAATAGAGTGAGTTTGATGAAGTATTGAAAACCCTAATTGGAAGAATTGAGTGCAAATTTTTACAGAAAGAAGACAGTTTTCTTTTTCTTGACCGATACTGGCTTATTGGCTAAAGCTATCAACCACTCACATCACATGTTCTATACTTCTAGTATTAAGGATCTGTTTGGCAATATTTTTTTTCATTTTTCTTTTTTCATGTTTTGTAAAAAATCTAACCCTAATAAATTGGTTTTGGTCAACTAAAATATATGGTTTTGATCAAAAAGAGTAAGTAACAAGTTAACACACTTTTGTTGGTTAAAAAAAAAAGGTTAACACACTTTTTTTCAATATATGATTTTTAAATATTTGGATGAAATTCATATAAGTTGTGTTTAATTGGTTATATTTCCTTGGATAATTATGAATAATGTCTTGACCAAAAAAAATAATATGAATAATGTTGTAATAAATAAGGGAATCTACACTTCTTAGATAAGTGGAAGTGAATTCTCAAATGTGTGATTTTTTGTATGAGAGTAAATTGTGATTTTTCATCATTTAAATTTACTTTGTTGAAAAGGATATGCAATGTTAATTTGATGGTTGTGGCAAAAGAGTTAACAAGTTGAATGATAAGGATGCTATTATCTCTGGTTTAAACTAACAAATTAACTATTAATATTGATCGTTTGAAAATAAATTTACTTTGTCAAAATATTTCATGTATTTTCACTTTAGATGTGTCTAATGATTCATAACCATTTAGTACTTTGAGCCCCAAATATTTATTTTAAGTTTTTTTTATTCTTGTATCAAAACTTTGATTGTTTTAGAAAGATTTTATATATATAAATTAAGCAAGTTTTTTCTTTTGTTCCATTATGAAAACCAAATGCACACATTAAGCATGTGTTTGATTGTGCGGTAGGTAGAATTAATTTTGATATAATTGATTCTGTAAAATTAATTTTTGTTAAAATTGAATCTGGCTAAAAGCTATTTGTGTTAGGATATATTTATGTAAAACTGAATTGAACTATAAATTTGTGTGTGCATATCAATTATAGAATCAAATTCTAACTTCAAGTAAAATCAATTATTGATGCATAATCACTTCTACTTGATAGCAAGCAGACATGTCATAGTCAATTTTATACTTTCACAATCAATTTTAAATCCTCTAAAAGTGAAACCAAACATACACTAAATAAATTTTAGTTTTATCAAATAAATTAAGGGTAAGCGGGTCTATACTTTATTGTTTTGATTATATTTATGTTTAAACCTTTATCACATTTATTATTTATTTGTCTCATTTCAATTGTCTAATTTCATTAGGGAAAAATCCTTCAATTCAGTTGAAATAAGTCAATAAACTCAAATGTATTTAAATTGGAAAATTTTAAATGTTCATCATTATCACACTCATGGAACAAAACTGCTAAAACTATGGCAGAGTTCAAACTTCACCGTATCTCAAAGATGCTTAGACCATCCACACCAGAGCATCCTAAATTGGGTACTTAAAGGGGTTATATGGGTCTCTATCATTAATTTTACGATAATACTTAATAAGCACTAATTTTATCCAACCTCATACCTCAAAAGAAATTATGAAATAGGTCCCAAAATAATTTTATATCATTACATCTCAACAAAAATTATTTAATTTATTAAGATTTATTAAATAGGTCCCGCAAAAAATGAAGGGAGAGTGCTTCCATAAACACCTTTCTCCATAGACACCCATATATTTTACTACACAATAGGGGTGTCTATTTGACGTGGTATTAAATAGATTAAGCATCACCCATTGTGACAAATGGATTTGTA
>Ga0315913_1007149_pt1 | contig 13443 bp, 9 predicted proteins | sample MpolsnodulesMG_FD_207736 | JGI IMG/M metagenome (GOLD analysis project Ga0315913, IMG submission 207736) | Medicago polymorpha root nodule microbial communities from Los Angeles, California, United States - small nodules | ecosystem: Host-associated > Plants > Roots > Nodule | place: USA... | reverse complement strand
GCAACCGGCTTCCCACGCAGGATTGTGAGGCGTCGTGTCCTTCAACACGATGTTAATCAGTGTGTTGGAGGGTGCAATTTACAAGAGACTGCTACACATTTATTTTTAAATTGCGACACATTTCACAATCTGTGGGTTTCTGTTTCGCAGTGGTTAAATATTGATTTTGTCGCACCAGAGGTTCTTCGTGCACATCTTATTCAGTTTGGTCATTTAGCAGGGTTACCGCGATTCACATATTCCTTTCTAAAACTAATCTGGCTTGCATGTGTATGGGTTATTTGGAAGGAAAGGAACAACCATGTTTTCAATCAGAAGGCATCAGAGTTATAGCAGATGAGTGACAGGGTAAAAATGTTTTTCTTTCAGTGGTTAAAGGCGTGTATGTCAACCTGTTCTTTTAGCTATCATGACTGGTGGAGACATCCTCTACTTTGCATTGGAGTTTTACAGTAACTTTGTTGTTTTTCTTCTGTTTTTATTTTGGTATGTTTGCTTTTTGTTTTTCTATGGCAGCAGTGACTTGACGTGTACAAACTTTGAGTGGTTCTCTTTTGCACGCCTTGTGAGATGAACCACTCCTTTTGTTCTAATTAATTCTATTTTGACTTGTTAAAAAAAATTAATTTTAGTTTATCTTTAGACGTCGAATATCGTGGTTCCCATTTTTCTATGTTGGAATATAAATGTAAAAATTCTAAAAAGTTAAACTTTTAAAAATTTAATTATGGTTTACTCAAAGAAAAAGGCTTAATAGCAGTTTTGACCCCCTATATTTTAAGAAGTTGCGATTTTGGCCCCCTAACTAAGTAAACTACAAAACCGCCCTCGAAGTATTGACTTTTTTGCAGTTTTGGTCCCAGACCAATTTTTTACCAAGTCAATGCAAATGTGGACGCCACGTGTGTATTTATTTATTTTTTTTAGTTAAAAAATAAATAACTTTTTTAATAATTAAAAAATAAATAAATACACATGTGGCGTCAGCGTCGACTTGGTCAAAATTGATCTGAGAGTCAAAACTGCAAAAAAAATCAATAGTTAAAATATAGGGGGTCAAAACTACTATTAAATCATACTAAAATTCATTTTTTAAGATTAACAAGGTGTTCGGAATAAAACCCGGTCGGTCCGATAAAAACAAGTTAGAATTTGAATATCGAAAACCTGGACCGGAAAGCAGTGAGGTGAACCGGTGGGTCGTTTTGACCACAGCACAAATTTCTTTCTCCTCGTATTTCACTGAGAAACCCGCAGCCGCAGTGGGTGGTTTTCCTTGATCAGAGTAGAATGGGGACGACGAATAAAATCAAAACCCAAGTGGTGAAAAACATAGACAAAGAAGAGAACAAAAAAACTACCAACAAAGTAGTAAATGAGAAGAAAGCTATTGTTAATGGAACCAACAAAGGAGACAATAACAGTAACAACAACAACAATGTTTTTGCTTCTTGTTCCTTTTCTAGCCTTGGTCTTCACCAACCCTTATGTGACCAACTTCGTGGTAACTCTTCTTCCTATTTATTTGTTTCGTGAATTTGGTTATTTTACTTTATAGTATAATTCACTTAATCTTTTTGAACAGAAAGAATGGGTTTTGAAGGTCCAACATTAGTTCAAGCTCAAGCTATTCCTGTTGTTCTATCTGGCCGTCATGCGTATCCTTTTTCATCTTAAGCGCTTATGCATAAGCTTACTTAAGCTATTTTTACAACAACAAAAAAAAAGTTAAATTGTTTTTGTATATGTTGTAAGCTGTTTTTATAAGCTATATAGGAGAACTTATGAAAATAAGCCGAAGAAAGCTTGTGAAAATTGTCGTAAGCTGTTTTCATAAGTTCTCCGAAACAATCTCACAAAACTTATGCTAGTAGATAAGCTACCGATACCATTGAGGTGGCACCTAATGTGTAATGTTACACATATTTTGATACAAATATACATCAATTAAATGATTTTGCGATTTTTGTGTAAAAACCTTAAACTACGGAACATATGAAATGGAGGGATTGTGTAATTAAATGGGTTTTGTTTTTGAATTTTTTGAATTGGATTCTTTAATGAGAAAATTTAGACTGGTTAATGCTGCGACGGGCACAGGGAAGACTGTTGCATACCTGGCTCCAATAATTCATCACTTGCAGAGTTATGATAAACGAATTCAGCGCTCCGATGGAACATTTGGTACGTGTTATTTAGACTTTACTCACTCTCATTGCTTTTATTTGCAAATTCACCTATTTGTTCAGCTTTTCATCAATTTTCTATGTTTCCTTGCATGTAGTGACAAATGATAAAATAATGAAAACAACTCACAAACGATAATTCATTATCACATGTCAAACTGTATTCACGAAAGTGTCATCCAGCTAACGTATCAATTTTACTGTTTTATAGCGTGTAGAATTGTTTATCAATTTCATACATTTAATTGGTTTATTGGCAATAGCGTTGGTTCTTGTACCAACGCGTGAATTATGTTTGCAGGTTCATGAAATTCTTCAGAAGTTATTGCACCGGTTTCATTGGATTGTTCCAGGATACATTATGGGTGGGGAAAGTAGATCAAAGGAGAAAGCCAGGCTGCGCAAAGGTAGAAATCATCTTTATTCATCATCAATACTCTACCTTTGACATCTTCTTTGAAAACTGTTCTTTATTAGTTGTTCAAAAATTAAACCAGGAATGTCGTGGAAAACTAGACATGAACTTATAATAGAAAAAATTAGTGTTATAGTATCCTTCAAGGTAGTTAAAATTGTGATCTTGTAAGTTGGTTCAATTTTATGATTTTAGGGTGCATCAGGGATCTCAATGCTGTACTAGAACATTTTATGATTTTTGAGTTTGTCAGTAATCCTTGTGTTGCCAATAACACAATCTAGTAAAATTGCGTGGGACATCTGCGGATACTTCTTGAGTTAGTTCGGATTGTGTGAGTATACTGAATCATTCTTCTGGAACTGTAGACTCTTTTGTTTATCGTCTTTGTGGTAATTCTAGTTCCTTTGTATTCCTCCCATTGCACAAGCGGTTTCTGTCTTTGCTCTTCACAAGCCGACGCTGATTGTGTTTGTTGTTGGGTGTTGGTTCTCTAGGAGTTTGGTTGTGGTGAATGTGCAATTTCATCATACGGCTATGGGAGCTGTTTGGTTTATGTCTCGTCAGTTGCCAAAAACTTCTTATTCTGTTTTTAGAGTTGTCAAGTTGTTTAAACTTTGACCGAAGCTGTTAATTTGCGATTTTATGGATATATATGAATTTTGTAGGATCTTATAATCCTTGTTACGATTCTACGGTTTATGAATTTTAGTACCCTTGCCAGTTGTATGTAGGATCTGGATTCAACAAAGTTTAGATCTATTTGTATGTTTAAAAGAAAACTTATCTATAACAGTAAGGAAAAGTCATGACGACAAACATTGTATTAATTGTCCTACCGACATTAACGAGTCTTTAACCTCTGTGATTCCTATTTAGGCATATCAATTCTTATTGCAACTCCCGGGCGCCTTTTAGATCACTTGAAGAACACATCATCATTCGTGTACACAAATTTGCGCTGGATAATTTTCGATGAAGCTGATCGGTATGGTTTTCATCCATTGCTGTAATAGATATTACATTATCTATGTATAGTAACTGCGATACTGTTTTCTCGGTGCATTATTTTCTTTGCCTGACATTTTTTTTATCTTTTTTTCTTTTTGCAGTATTTTGGAATTAGGATTTGGAAAAGAGATACAAGAAATACTAAATCTTTTAGGTTCAATGAAGACAGGGCACGATGACCAAGAGAATGGAGTCTCAAGACCTTCTAAATTTCAAAGACAGAACCTGCTTTTATCAGCGACCTTAAATGAGAAAGTAAACCACCTTGCGAAAATTAGCTTAGAGGATCCTGTGATGATTGGTATTGATGATAAATCAATGGATCCAACGTCAAAAATTAGATTTGATAACTCAGATTGTGATGAAGACAATGAAGAAACACATTCCAGTAAAGTACCAGCAGTTGGAGCTTATAAAGTGCCCGAACAGTTGATTCAGAGATACATGAAGGGTATGTGATAAACTGGTGATTATAAATTTCTTCTGCAAGATTTCTAATTTCGTATAATGTTAAGATCATGCATACCTAATTGGATTATTATGCAGTGCCTTGTGGATCACGGCTTGCTATACTTCTTTCTATTCTAAAGCATCTTTTTGAAAGGGAACCTTCACAGAAGGTAAGGCTTTGGTGATTGAAATCAGTAGATTTTGCACTCTGTATATTCTTCGATTGCTTTGAATGCTTAAACGGTTGCTTGTAAATAGGTCTATGATGAAATGAATGTCACAGATCATGTTATCTTTCTGGTTTGATTTTGTTAGGGTTATGACATGAATCATGCTTATATTTTTATTTTAGGCAAAACTACACCAGAGATCTTTAACATAATTTAAAAGTTCAAATATGTGCATTATAATTTTTTTCGTTCAAGCTAGTCATTTATGTTTAAAAACGTGAGCAGTGTTGCACCAAAATTCATTTATCATCTATGTATGTTACTAAAAGTTTTACTTAACCGATCAAAAAGGTAAATTACATCTTCAATTCATCAAGATAACATCTAAAGAACACAGGAATAAGTGTTTTAGTATCTAATCCATCAAAATAAACACAATCTAAGATTGTGACCTCATTATTGTCAACAAGAGTCTAATTGTGGTGCTGAGTGGTGAAAACATTCTCTATAGTGTATCATTCAATTCAATGATCATGTACACAAATTTGTAACAAAAGCGAACTAAAAATAAAAGTTGGTTCAAGTGTATAAACATTTTTAAAGATAAAGAACTAATTTGAAAAGAAAAAAAGGAGAGGATAAAGGATGTGCTTGAAATTTTAAGTAAAGCTAAAAGACATGTTTTTTTAGTATAGCCATCACTCTTCTGTCTGCAAATCATTGCGATTCATCATATTTTTAGCTCCTTTCCATGAACTGACATTTGTCATTAATCACGTTTATTTCAAAATAGTATGCCTTATAAATCACATCATTCATCTATTGACTTCACAGGTTGTGCTATTCTTTTCAACATGTGATGCGGTGGACTTTCACTATTCATTGTTAACCGAATTCCTTTTCTCACCGTTTCCACAAACCGCAGAAGGGAACAGACCAATGTTTCTTGGATGTAAAACTCTTCGGCTACATGGTAATATGGAACAAGAGGACAGGACAACCAGTTTTCAGGCCTTTAAAACTGAGAAATCTGCCCTTCTTTTGTCTACTGATGTTTCTGCCAGAGGCTTAGATTTTCCAAATGTTAGATGCATAATACAATACGATTCTCCTGGAGAAGCTACTGAATATGTGCACAGGTACATAATTCATCTTTTGTTTTTCTTTGGTAGGGGGTGTATGTTCCAGTTAATTATCGATGCTTTCTGTTCTTCCTATTGTAATCCAAATACACATGCTAGGACCAGTTTATATAGTCTTAAAAAAATGGTTCATTTTCTGTATATTAAATAGGACTAGAAATTTGACACGGAATATTAAAGTATTCCTTTCAAGTATTCATTTTCACATGTTGAAATATTTGTACATGATTTAAACTCTAGATTGCACATCCAAGTCAATAATTTAATAGAAGTTAGACTTTTACAAATTAATTACTCTAGTTCATATTGGCAAGAATATCAGCATGTGGTGCTAATATAAAGTAAATTGTATCAAGTAATGGCTAAAAAGTAAATGTTAAACATTAGCATCATTTTTTGACTTCATGTCATTCTATTTTCTTCCACTTCATAGTGTATAATCTTTTCCTTTGGATACTAATCTTATCTTCCATTCCTTTTGCATTGCATATTTAATTTCTATTGTGAATATTTAAATGATGCTCATTAGTGGTGTTAATTTTTAGTTTACTATGAGAGAGAGCCTAGAAAGAATCCTTTTAAAAAAAATGAAATTATTAATGTAAATCCCACTTCTAGTGCTTTAAAGCAATATTTAGCGTACTTTGTCGTCTAATAGTTCCATGATAAAATTTAAAGAGTTATGGCTTGTTTGGATTGACTTATTTGAGTGTATCTATTGACATAAGAACTTGTAAGGCTGTTTGGGAGAGCTTATAGAAACAGCTTATGACATTTCCATTAGCTGTTTTCAGCTTATTTCCATAAGGTCTCCAAGAAAACTTAGTGTATATGAAAACAGTTTGATTTTATTTTATATTTTTTTTATAGAAATAACTTATACATAAGCACTTATATGATAAAAACTCATGCTATAAGAGCTTGGTTAAGCTGTTTATCCAAACATATTATATTTCTAGAAGCGTAAAGGTACTCTGTTTACTCTTCTCAGTGTGATTTTAACAAACGTGAATAAGTGATGCTTGTTTCACTAGATATCTCATCTAGTAGATTCAAAAGAGTTCCGTTTACAAAAAATAATAATCTTCAATATGATTTGAAGACTATCTTATCTATGATCTATCATTAAATTATGGCGCAGAGTTGGGAGAACTGCTCGACTTGGTGAAAGAGGAGAGTCATTGTTATTTCTGCAACCATCTGAAATAGACTATTTACAAGACTTGGAGAAACATGGTGTCTCACTAGCAGAGTATCCTCTCCTCAAAGTGTTGGATAGTTTCCCACTGTCTGCACAGAAGAACAACACAAAGAAATCTGTTTTCATAGACATGCATCCATGGATCCTGTCTCTCCAGAAGGCACTTGAGTCCTGCATCTCGTCCAAGGTGATCCTCATTGCTAATCTTATTGAATTCTACATAAGTGAAATTGTATGTAAAAAATTTCATCATCTTTTAGTTGGATAACATGTTAAATTTGGAATCATCATTGCATTTGTGTGGAGTTTATAAGTTCTGAAAACTATGAAACATTCCATGTTGGTTTAGTGCATCGGCTAAGGCACTTCTGTGTTTGGAAGTTCTTGAGTGGAGGGAAATGGAAGGTTAGTGAAGAAAGGAAGAGGGATATTCCTTATTCTTAATACACACACACACACGCACACACACACCAAGGATACACTCAAATTGAAGAATATGACCATTCTGATCTGCAGATCAATGTTTTTAATTCTTCTATATACAGTTTTGGTGGCTTGTTTATTCCTTATGATTTTTCACTACACATTAATGTTTTTTTTTGTTGCAACATTAATGTTTTTCATACCGTTTGAATTTGACTATTTGAGGTTTCGTCTTATTTCTATAAGCTCTCCAAAATAGCTTATGAAAAACAACTGTAGAAATAGTGAAACTTATTTTATCTTTTGTTATGTTATAGAGTTAGCTTATGAATAAGCACTTAGATGATAAGTATCTATGCTAATACGCTCCTAATTAAGCTGTTTATCCAAACTGGTAATAATATGATCCTATAATGACTTTTTGTTTCTTCTTTGTATTCACTAGCCAATTATTGCCTTGTCATTTTCAGCCCAAAATGGAAGAACTTGCCAAGAGAGCATTTTGCTCTTGGGTCCGTGCATACACAGCGCATCGTGGGGAGCTGAAAAGAATATTTATGGTTAAGAAACTTCACTTAGGGCACGTAGCAAAAAGCTTTGCATTGAAACAAATACCCTCCTTAGTTGGAAAGTCTTTCCAAAACCAAACTAAGAAGAGAAAGAGATTCGAGAAGAAAAATGGGTCGTCGAATAAGAGAAAAGTTGCACGGCGTGTGACATAATGCAGACCATCAAAATTGCTTATAATTGTGACTACCAGAAGCAAAAGGTGTCAAATTGTGACTACCAGAATCTACGTCATTGTGTCAACAAAGTTGTCTCTTTAATCGCCCAAGATCAAGTAATAGCATAGCACCAAAGGCCTTCAAATTCATCGACAGACAAGAATGACACTGACATACAGCATGTTTGTTTCTTCAGGAGCCCTTAAAAACACGGTCGTTTCAATGGAAGAGATTCTTAAAAAAAAAAAAAAAAAACCGATTTCTGAAAGTGTGCCTCGTCGTGTAGACAACTTATCTAAACACAAGAATGGCATGTGGATTCTAATTTTGTTTAGTTCTGGTTTTGGTATACGGTTTTCTAGGATTTGGATACCTCATGTTACTTGAAATTTTGTTTTGTTTTGCTAAGTTATTATTATAACCATCAAACATGAGTGGTTGAAAATCAGATAGGGCGAAACAGTTCTACAAACATGTTAGGATTTTGGATCTAGTTATTTTCATCTTAAATATACCATTGTTTTTTTAAGGGTTAAAAATACCATTGTTGTTGCTTTGTCTTTAAATACGTTAATGTTTAATTTAGTTTTTCTCTTTCAGTTATGCAAAGTGTCATTTGATTAGTTCGAGTCTGAATAAGATCAATGAGTGTGCTTGTTTGAATCCTCTAAAAAAACATATATATACTTGTTTGACATATCAATACTCCCTCCTTCACGAATTATTCGTCACTTTGGAAAAAATATTTATCCCAAATTATATGTCGATTTAAATACCAATGAAGCATTAAAGTTATATTTTCTATTACTATATCCTTACCTATTTATCAGTGTCTTTTCTTTCGTTTATCTTTCTCATATCATTTATTAAGAACAATTTTGTAGAACAACTAATAATATCTCTTTTTCACACAAAATTAATTACATTTCACGTCATACGCAAACCCCACCATCTCTTTGACATGTCATGAATAATTGTAACATAAAATGTTGGCCCCCAGTCCCCACTACTATCATGTGCAGTGGAGAAACAATAAATTCTGTGGAGCAACGATGTAATGCAATGTCAGCAATCTAGAGCTCAAGTTTATTCATAAATTAAATTTTGAATGCAATATAGCTAGCTGGTTCCTTAGATTCTCAACCCTACCTACATTTTTAGTTCTTGTCCTTCTTCTGTAGGATTGAAGGGATGACACCAAACATGTTTTCTTGCAGGGTTGTGCAAGAAACAAGAAGTAGGGAACTTGCAAATGAAATTAAGGATGTAAATACAACCCCCAATTTTGCATTTTTTGATTATTCTCAAGTAAAAAGAATAAATAGTTTTCCATGTTTCTCTATTGAAGAAAATCCGTGTTGAACACATTTGAATCTTTTTAGTTGTCATTTAAATATTGGCTTGTGAATTTATGAGAATCTAACCTCTTTAGTAGATTCAATCTATGATGGTAGTTTATTTAACTTTAGTCCGAGAGAAAAAAAAAAGGTAAACAATTAACCAGTGATTGGTCTACGGTTAAAACTGTAACAATCTTTCAACGGTTCTCGTTTATCTTTCACTTAACCAAAGTTAGCCAATTAGTGCCAAGTTCTTCCTTTCAACGATTTTCTCAAATGTTGGTGTAACATGTCCAAATTTTAATTGAATAAAATCCATTAAAGCAATATGCTTTGTAGATTCAACAAGCACAATGAAACTTTCATTGAACCATTTGTATGTTCCACACGAAAACTATCTTCAAAGCTTCGATCACCTCCATTCATCTAAGTGTCTTCATCTAATCCCTACCAATTTCTTGCCAAACATAATGGCCCTATGGCATCAATTGAGCTAAGTTCTCTTTCTTTCTTTCTTTCTTTATTTATTTCTTCTTTTTTTTCCTCATATTTTTTGTCTTTATCTATGTAATTCCTTTAGAGGCTCTCACATTACTCAAAACCCCTTCAAATTTATTGGATCGTTATCCCGATCGCACAAAACTTATGATTGAATCATTTTTGAATCGAATCATAACTTCTGATTGACTTATTTCAAAGATTAAACAATCTGAAAGTCCTATATGGCAGTCACCATTCCTCACAAGCTTCTCAAAGTGAATTCTGTAACGAAACTCAACTCTAACCATCTGGTTTCTAAGCGAATAGATTCTAGTAATTCGAAGTTCGATCGTAAGGTACGTATAATTTGATCAAGAATTGTTTCAGTCAGAAATCAAAATCAAGTTCTCCCAAACCATTCATCATTTGATGAAACTCATTAATTAACTACTTGAGTTCAATCACTTGGTTAAGTATTTTGTACTTTATTTACAAGAAAGTATAATATACCAATATATCAATATATTTTGACTGTTATAAAAGCTTCTCGAGTAAAAAAAATAAAAGCTTCTCTAAATATTGTATGAACTTGTGAAAGTTATTTTTTTTTACCCAATTCAAAAATCATTTCAGCCAAATATTTTATTTTTAGGGTTCATGCAAATGGGTTGTAATTCAACAATTTTATCAAATATAAGTTTTACTTTTAAAAAATGGAAAAAATGTGAAGAAAACATTTTTGTAATAATGTTCTCTAGTGTTAAAAATATTGTTCGACCGAATCAAACCGTATCAGAATAAACTGAATCACACTTTTCTACTAGTTATAGAAGCAGTATAAATCCCAATTGCATGGCCCACCATTGTTGTGTATATCCAAACATTGAGGGTAATACATAGGCTATAGCAAAACTCCATGCATGGGAATGGGGAACTCTTTTTTATTTTTTTGTCAAACAGGGAAGTTAAATGTATAAATAAAAACAAAATGAAAGCTGTAGACCCATTACATAGCCCGTGTCGGAGAGGAAAGCCCTTGTGAACAATTTCAAACCCATTTTATTTTATGTTTTTGAATGGTGACCTTTCCTTCGTATACTTGACCCTTGTGTTTCTCTTGGAACTAGAGATGTGCTCAAGACCAAAAATAAATTTAATATGAAATAGAATTTAATATTATTCATATTTATAAAAGAATCGCGAGAATTGTTCTTGTCGGAGAAAAGAAAGGTCGGTCAGACCCTATTCACAATACTTAAGGTGTACCTGTAAAAACACTTTAACACTCATGTAAGTGAGGTTTTAATGTGTTTTGAGAGTATTTCTTGGAATAAGGGTGTACACCTTATTCCGATGTGGAACACTCTATTTATAGACCCCCATAGTGGATATGTTAGTTTTACCCTTGTGGCTAAGTGGCGGGACCATTCCATAAAAACTCCACAATTCAGCGTAATTGACTTTGAGCAATTTTGGGATGGATGACCTTCTGAAAAGTTTCGTGAAAATCGTGCGAGTGGGGACAAAACACGTTGAAAAGACGCATGTTGGTTTGTGGGGTCGGTCGCAATACTTAATGATGTCTGGGTTGTTATATAGACCATCAACGTTTCTCTTTCTTATACCATATAGCTCTAAAAACTACCCATTGACTTGGTTTCTCTCCTTGAAGCAGTAAAATGGTCCGTGAAGCACTTGTATAGCTCGGCCTATGACTCAATTGTTCTAGGACATAAACCTTTGAACCATGTCATCATGCCTTCACATATGGTCAATATGAACAGTTTACACTTGATTGGTCTTCATGCATTGCAAAATGACAACAATATGTCCACCCTCTCAGCGTGGTCTTCCGGGTCGATAATGTCATCGAATGACTGCAATTGTAACAACTTTTGGTGCGATATGGGCATGAGATAATCACTTATTCTGGTCATGAAGTGTTTCGGTATGACATCTCGTTTTCGTACTAGCTACACTCAAAGGACCAAGATCTTTGGTTCTGATACCATGAAGGGGATATGGAATCGTAGCTATGACCACGTGACTTCTAGACGCTGAAGGAGATTCTCCGCGACCTTTTCTTCCTTGAGATTTTACCGTAGAGCGCGTGGATTGCGGTTTTGAACTGTAACCTCCATTTTGATGGTGGTATTGGGACTTGTTTCTGAATCTAATGGGGTTGGAAACATTGTTTCTTCAAGTTGGAGGACTACATCGCGCCTGACGTCAGCATTTACCAACTGACCTTCTCGGTAGGGAACTTGGATCTGTGCATTTTCCACATGTGTAAGGTGCTCGCCGGGCCGTGATTATCTTTGTATATGGATCAACAAGTTGTGAGCTGCAACAACTGGGATCAGGCGCGTTGGAGGATGATCTATCATGGTTCCATCGCAAGGATTGTTTTGATTCAGTGTAGGAGGAGAAAACGAACTAGATCCATCTCGTGTACGAGGCTAAACGTCAGTGATGATGGCTACATACCAAAATCGAGTGTTGCCCATTTAATCTTGTTTTCCGAAGGTTTCTTTTCTAGGTTTGATCACTAGTGAAGTCACCAGATGATCTTTAAGGGCCATATATTTTCGACCTTGTAATGGAGGAGACGAGTCTTGGTTGTCAGAATTTGATCAATATATTTCTTCTTCGTAGGAGGGGATGGTGTAGATGAAAACACTCTAATAATCAAGTAAGAATGCGCCAAATATGAGAGGTTTTTATGATATAAAAGTGGGTACCTTGAAAGAGGTCATGAGTTAGCCTTTTTAGTGAGGGTTTTGGCTTCATTCAACCCTTATTCAGACAATTATCATTGCCTCCTTGGAAGACACCTGGGAGCATATCCAGATAAGCTAGCCTTGAATCCAATATGAACAGTCCATATTAGCTTGTTGGGCTTGGTCCAATGGAATTAGGGCAAGTCCATAAAATGATCCGAGCAATAACTAACGGATTACTGCTCTTCCCCCAACACAAAACACTGGCACCCTGCAGCCATGTCCAAAATGCCCCTACGCTAGTTAACTAGCGCAAGTGTAAAATAATGCGCAAGTTAGGTGGAGTGGCGCAAGTTAAGTGGCGCAAAGTAGCTACTTTTTTTTAATTTATTTACTATTTTCAAATTATGTTATTTACTTTATTCTAAAATATTTTATTAACTTTATTCTAAATTATTTGTTCACTTTATTCTAAATTATTTATTTTCTAAATTATTTGTTCACTTTATTCTAAATTATTTATTTGCTATATTCTAATTTATTTATGCACTTAAAATAAATTCGATTTTATTCTAATTCAATATCTATTCTAATTTATTTATTCATTAAATACGAAATTAGAAAAAAAAAATTGATTTTATTCTAATTTATTTATTCATTAAATACCAAATTAGAAAATAAATTTGATTTTATTTATTCAATATTTATTTATTCAATACATAATCATAAACATAAAATAAATGCAAAAATAAATACAAATAAAAAATAAAATTAATAAATATAACTCTCATTTTATTAATATCATTCAAACATTACACTAATTAATACATACCCTCTTGGGGTAAAAAGTTATTTTCACCCTCTTCGGTATATACCAATAGCTCTTGGGAAAAATAGTGATCCGTCCTATTGGGGAAAAAGACATCAAGATCCCTTGAGGTAAATTTAAATTTGGTTCCTTTTATACCCCCATGATGATTCTTTTTACCCACGGTAAAAAGATTTTGGGAGTAAAAGGATGCAAACCTAATTTTACCTTAAGGGATGATGCCTTTTTCCGAACCCGACAGACCACTACTGAGGGTGAGAAAAACCACAAGAAGGGGGGTTGAATTGTGTTTTTGGAAACTTCTTCTTTTACGTTCTAGAGAACTGTTCTCAGGTTCAGAGTCTGAAGTAG